>WPCJ01128656.1_pt1 | contig 244750 bp, 239 predicted proteins | sample 5399831 | NCBI WGS metagenome assembly WPCJ01 (sample SAMN12869470, study PRJNA574797) | sludge metagenome | isolation source: wastewater treatment of pH10 | place: China:Beijing | collected 2019-05-20 | reverse complement strand
GGCCTTGGCAACCGCGCCGCCGGTCTCAGCCAGCGTCATCGTGATCGCCGCGGTCAGCGTCGTCTTGCCGTGGTCAACGTGGCCGATCGTGCCAATGTTCACGTGCGGCTTCGTGCGCTCAAACTTTTCCTTCGCCATCGGATTACTCCGCTTTCTCTAGTTCTTTAATGTCGGTCGGTGGTTCAGGCGTATTTCGCCTGAACCTGGTCAGCAACGGCCTGCGGCACCTGCTCGTAATGGTCGAACACCATCGAGTACTGCGCACGCCCCTGCGACATGGACCGCAGGTTGTTTACGTAGCCAAACATGTTGGCAAGCGGGACCATCGCGGTGATCGCGGTCACAACACCACGGTCTTCCGTGCCGTTGATCTGGCCGCGGCGGGAGTTCAGGTCGCCGATCACGTCGCCCATGTAGTCAGCCGGGGTCACGACCTCGACCTTCATGATGGGCTCAAGCAGCTTCGGACCGGCCTTTGCGATGGCTTCACGGAAGCCGGCGCGGGCAGCGATTTCGAAGGCCAGAACCGAGGAGTCCACGTCGTGGTAGGCACCGTCGGTCAGGCTCGCCTTGATGTCGACCATCGGGAAGCCGGCGAGCGGGCCCGAAGACATCACGCTCTCGATACCCTTGGTCACGCCCGGGATGTATTCCTTCGGAACAGCACCACCGACGATCTGGCTCTCGAAGGCATAGCCTGCACCCACTTCGTTCGGCTCGATGACGAGCTTGATGCGGGCGAACTGGCCGGTACCACCGGTCTGCTTCTTGTGGGTGTAGTCCACTTCGGCGCGGCGGGTGATCGTCTCGCGATAGGCCACCTGCGGAGCACCGATGTTGGCTTCCACCTTGAACTCGCGGCGCATGCGGTCGACGATGATGTCGAGGTGAAGTTCACCCATGCCGGCGATGATCGTCTGGCCGCTTTCCTCGTCGGTCTTGACGCGGAAGGACGGATCTTCAGCTGCCAGGCGGTTGAGCGCGAGGCCCATCTTTTCCTGGTCGCCCTTGGTCTTCGGCTCGACGGCGATCTCGATCACCGGCTCGGGGAATTCCATGCGCTCCAGGATAACCGGCTTGGCAGGATCGCAGAGCGTGTCACCCGTGGTGGTGTCCTTCAGACCGGCGATGGCAACGATGTCGCCTGCATAGGCAACGTCGATGTCTTCACGGCTGTTGGCATGCATCTGCATCATGCGACCGACGCGTTCCTTCTTGTCCTTCACGGTGTTCTGCAGGGACGTGCCCTTGTTCAGAACGCCCGAGTAGATGCGGCAGAAGGTGAGCGAACCGACGAACGGGTCGTTCATGATCTTGAACGCCAGCATGGACAGGGGCTCTTCGTCGCTCGACTTGCGGAGGATTTCCCCCTCGGTCTTCGGATCGATGCCCTTGATGGCCGGAACGTCGAGCGGGCACGGCAGGTAGTCCACCACGCCGTCGAGCAGCGGCTGAACGCCCTTGTTCTTGAAGGCCGAGCCAGCGAAGATCGGAATGAACTCGCCGCTGATGGTGCCCTTGCGGATGAGTGCCTTCAGCGTGTCGTTGTCCGGCTCGTTGCCTTCCAGATACGCTTCCATGGCAGCTTCATCGACTTCGACAGCCGTCTCGATCATGGCATCACGGAATTCCTGAGCCTTGTCAGCCAGGTCAGCCGGGATCTCGACTTCGTCCCAGGCAGCGCCCAGGCTTTCGTCGCGCCAGATCAGCGCCTTCATCTTGATCAGATCGACCACGCCGGCGAACTCGCTCTCGGCGCCAACCGGGATCTGTACGCACAGAGCCTTGGCACCCAGACGGGTCTTGACCATCTCGACGCAGCGGTAGAAGTCCGCACCGAGCTTGTCCATCTTGTTGACGAAGATCATGCGCGGCACGCGGTACTTGTCCGCCTGACGCCACACGGTTTCAGTCTGGGGCTCAACGCCAGCGTTGGCGTCGAGAAGGGCAACGGCACCGTCGAGCACGCGCAGGGAACGCTCCACCTCGATGGTGAAGTCCACGTGCCCCGGGGTGTCGATGATGTTCAGGCGCTTTTCGTTCCAGAAAGCGGTGGTCGCGGCGGACGTGATCGTGATGCCGCGTTCCTGTTCCTGCTCCATCCAGTCCATGGTGGCAGCGCCATCATGAACTTCACCGATCTTGTGGCTCTTGCCTGTGTAGTACAGGATGCGCTCGGTGGTCGTGGTCTTGCCGGCATCGATGTGAGCCATGATGCCGAAGTTGCGGTAGTCCTCGATTTTGTGCGTGCGAGACATGACGTCAGCCCTTTTCCAGGATTACCAGCGATAGTGAGAGAAGGCGCGGTTCGCGTCCGCCATGCGGTGCGTGTCTTCGCGCTTCTTCACTGCGGAACCACGGTTGTTCGCAGCGTCGAGCATTTCGCCCGACAGGCGGTCCACCATGGTGGTTTCGTTGCGGTTGCGGGCTGCAGTGATCAGCCAGCGGATCGCCAGTGCCTGACGGCGGTCCGTGCGGACTTCCACCGGAACCTGGTAGGTCGCACCACCGACGCGGCGGGAGCGGACTTCCACCTGCGGCATGACGTTTTCGAGAGCCGCATGGAACACCTCGATGGGGTTCTCACGGGTCTTCTTCTCGATGATGTCGAAGGCACCGTAAACGATGCGCTCGGCCACGGACTTCTTGCCGTGATACATGATCGAGTTCATGAACTTCGTAACGACGATATCACCGAACTTGGGATCCGGAATGATCTCGCGCTTTTCTGCGCTGTGACGACGGGACATGCCGCGCGCTCCTTACTTCGGCCGCTTGGCGCCGTACTTCGAACGGCGCTGCTTACGGTTCTTGACGCCCTGGGTGTCGAGCACGCCACGGATGATGTGGTAGCGAACGCCCGGCAAATCCTTGACGCGGCCGCCGCGGATCATCACCACGGAGTGTTCCTGAAGGTTGTGGCCTTCACCCGGGATGTAACCGATGACTTCGAAGCCATTCGTCAGGCGCACCTTGGCAACCTTACGAAGTGCCGAGTTCGGCTTCTTCGGCGTCGTGGTGTATACGCGGGTGCAAACACCACGCTTCTGCGGGCAGGCCTCCATGGCCGGCACCTTGTTCCGCTTCGGCGGGTCTTTCCGCGGCTTGCGGATCAGCTGGTTGATGGTCGGCATTCTGTGCCCTTTACCTCTGCCATCCAAAAATTCGTACGCTACCCTGCTTTTCACTGACTACGTGACAAACGTAATCGCGCCTCAGCCATGTTCGCACATGGGAGGCGCTGCGAAAACCAGAGGACCACGAGGTTAATCGCGGTCGTGCAATCGACGCTTATTCGCCTTTTTGAACCCGGCAGCGTTTAAGTATTCAGGTTCCTTGCGTAGACCGCTGGAACACATCAGGACTTACCGCCTGCCCTTGGGATGGGCGGACACTACTCACGGCGCCCCTTGCCGTCAAGGGAAATCTCGGATTTCTGCGGGATTGCCCTGCCCTGCTGCGCCTTGGCCGCGGCAAGGCCTGAATCCGCGCATTTCCGCATCTTTTGTAACGCCAATGCGCGCAGAATTGTAATTAAATTATACAGCCCTGACATCCTGCAAGGCCTGGTCCTATGCTGGTTAACCGTGCCTTGCGAATCCTGCAGGGCTGTCCTGCAGCCTGCTGAGCCGCAGAAGCCCCGAATCCCCGGCGGATTTCCCGAAAACCGGGACTCACGGCACGGAGAGCCGGTTATTTGCCCGTTAAGGAATCAGAACAAGGGAATCAAACCACTCTGCCCTGCCCCGCTGCCGCTTGCGGGACCAATCAGGCCACTGCCGCCTGGCAGGATTGCCAACCCTTCCTGCGGGAACGGTAAACACGGTGCAAACCCATTGCCTCAAATGCACAGGGACGGCAGCTGGCCTGTTGCCCTCTGCCGTCCCCGGTCTTCTGACTGCGATTGCTGCGTCAATCGCGGAAGGTGATCACCGCCACGTTGCCCGACAGAGCGTCCTGATAGGCGCCTTCATAGGTCGGATCATCCGGCTCGCCTTCCAGCACGCCGATCTGGTCGAGCTCGGCCTCGGCAAAGCCCTCCCCTGCCAGCGCTTCCAGCGTCTTGCGCACGGCGCTGTCGTCGTCGGGGGCGGTCAGCATCACATGGATCGGCACCGCATCTTCCGGCCCGCCGTCCTCGCTGTCCCAGACCCGGCCGATCACCAGGAAGACCGTCGGCTCCAGCGGAGTATCATCGTCATTGCCAGCCATCACGGCCTCCTTCTTGATAAACGAAAGGCCGCACGGATGGCGGCCTTTCTGGTTCATGGGTCCGGGGCCGCTTATTCGGCAGCGCCGGACAGATCCTCCAGCAGGCCTTCTGCGGCGCTGTCGCCCGAGCGCTTGCGGCGCTCGTCAAGGATCAGGTCGTCGCGGTGGGTCGCGATCTGACGGATGCGCTTCATCACGCCGCCCGTACCGGCCGGGATCAGACGGCCGACGATGACGTTCTCCTTCAGGCCGACCAGCGGGTCGATCTTGCCGTTGACGGCGGCGTCGGTGAGGACGCGCGTCGTCTCCTGGAAGGAGGCTGCCGAGAAGAACGACCGGGTCTGCAGGCTCGCCTTGGTGATACCCAGGAGAACCGGCACGCCCTTGGCCGGGGTCTTGGCGTCGTCGATGGCACGCTCGTTCGCCTCGTCGAAGTCGAGCTGGTCGACCTGCTCGCCCGAGAAGAACTCGGTCTCGCCCGGATCAGTGACCTCGACCTTCTGCAGCATCTGGCGAACGATCACCTCGATGTGCTTGTCGTTGATCACCACGCCCTGCAGACGGTAGACTTCCTGGATCTCGTTGACGAGATAGGCCGCGAGCGCTTCCACGCCCTTGACCGCCAGAATGTCGTGCGGCGCCGGGTTGCCGTCGAGGATGTACTCACCCTTCTCGATGACATCGCCTTCCTGCAGATGGAAGTGCTTGCCCTTCGGGATCAGGTACTCGACCGGCTCCAGTGCCTCGTCATGCGGCTCCACGATGATGCGGCGCTTGTTCTTGTAATCGCGGCCGAAGCGGATGGTACCGCTGATTTCCGCGATGATGGCGTGGTCCTTCGGACGGCGCGCCTCGAACAGTTCCGCCACGCGGGGCAGACCACCGGTGATGTCCTTCGTCTTGGCGCTTTCCAGCGGGATACGTGCGAGCACGTCACCAGCCTTCACCCGGTTGCCCGGCTGCACCGACAGAATGGCGTCCACCGAAAGCAGCAGGCGGGCGTCGCCACCACGGGCCAGCTTGCAGATCGAGCCATTGGCGTCCTTGACGACAACCGCCGGCTTGAGATCCTGGCCGCGATGCGACGTGCGCCAGTCGATGACGACACGCTTGGTGATACCGGTCGCCTCGTCGGTGGTTTCCTGCACCGAAGCGCCGTCCACCAGGTCTTCGAAGTCGACCACACCATCCACTTCCGACAGCATCGGACGGGTGTAGGGGTCCCACTCGGCGATACGCTGGCCACGCTTGACCGCATCACCATCGTCCACCAGCAGCTTGGCGCCGTAGGTGACGCGATGGACAGCGCGCTCGTTGCCGTCACTGTCAACGACGATGAGCGACATGTTGCGCACCATGGCAATCAGGTTGCCATCGCTGTCGCGGGTGGCGGCGCGGTTGCGGATCTTGATCGTGCCATCGACGTTGGATTCGATGAACGAGCTGTCCACCACCTGTGCCGTGCCACCGATGTGGAACGTGCGCATGGTCAGCTGGGTGCCCGGCTCACCGATCGACTGAGCGGCGATGACGCCGACAGCTTCACCGATGTTGACCGGCGTACCACGGGCAAGGTCACGGCCATAGCAGGTGCCGCAGACGCCCGTGATGGTCTGACAGGTCAGAACCGAACGGATCTTGATCTGCTGAACCTTGGCAGCCTCGATCAGTTCCACGTCCTTCTCGTCAATCATGCGGCCCTTCGGCACGATGATCTCGCCGGTTGCGTGGTTGTAGACGTCTTCTGCCGCCGTACGGCCGAGAACGCGCTGGCCAAGGCTTGCGATGACCTGACCTGCGTCCACGATCGCCTGAACGGTGATGCCGTTCTCGGAGCCGCAGTCGACTTCAAGGATGATCGAGTCCTGAGCCACGTCCACGAGGCGGCGGGTCAGGTAACCCGAGTTCGCCGTCTTGAGCGCGGTGTCAGCCAGACCCTTACGGGCGCCGTGGGTGGAGTTGAAGTACTCCAGAACCGACAGGCCTTCCTTGAAGTTCGAGATGATCGGGTTTTCGATGATCTCGCCCGACGGCTTGGCCATGAGGCCGCGCATGCCGGCAAGCTGCTTCATCTGGGCCGGAGAGCCACGGGCACCGGAGTGGGACATCATGTAAACCGAGTTCATCGGCTTCTGACGGCCCGTCTCCTGATCGATCTGAACCGCCTGAATGCGCTTCATCATCTCATCAGCGATGCGGTCGGTGCACTTGGCCCAGGCGTCAACCACCTTGTTGTACTTCTCGCCCTGAGTGATCAGGCCGTCGTTGTACTGCTGCTCGTATTCGGCAACCATTGCGGCCGTCTCGCCCACCAGCTTCTGCTTGGTGTCCGGGATGACCATGTCGTCCTTGCCGAACGAGATGCCGGCGCTGCACGCATTGCGGAAACCGAGCTGCATGATGCGGTCGCAGAAAATGACCGTCTCCTTCTGACCGCAGGCGCGGTAGACGGTGTCGATCATGCGCGAGACTTCCTTCTTCGTCATCAGCCTGTTGCAGGTGTCGAAGGGAACCTCGTGATGCTTCGGCAGCAGTTCGGCAATCATCATGCGGCCCGGCGTCGTCTCGAAGATGCCGGAGGTCGGGTTGCCGTCAGCGTCGATCGAGCGGAAGCGTCCGCGGATCTTCGTGTGCAGCGTGATGACCTTGTTGGCCAGCGCGTGCTGGATCTCGCCCATGTTGCCGAAGGCCATGCCTTCGCCCGGCTCCTTCTCTGCCATGATCGACAGATAATAGAGACCCAGAACGATATCCTGAGACGGAACGATGATCGGGCCGCCGTTGGCCGGATGCAGGATGTTGTTGGTCGACATCATCAGCGTGCGGGCTTCCAGCTGGGCTTCCAGCGAAAGCGGCACGTGCACGGCCATCTGGTCACCGTCGAAGTCGGCGTTGAAAGCCGAGCAGACGAGCGGGTGCAGCTGGATGGCCTTGCCTTCGATCAGTGTCGGTTCGAACGCCTGGATGCCGAGACGGTGCAGCGTCGGCGCACGGTTCAGAAGAACCGGGTGCTCACGGATGACCTCGTCCAGGATATCCCAGACTTCCGGACGCTCCTTCTCCACCAGCTTCTTGGCCTGCTTGACGGTCGAGGAGAAGCCCTTCGCGTCGAGACGCGAATAGATGAAGGGCTTGAACAGCTCGAGAGCCATCTTCTTCGGCAGGCCGCACTGGTGCAGCTTCAGCTCCGGACCCACGGTGATCACCGAACGGCCGGAATAGTCGACGCGCTTGCCGAGCAGGTTCTGACGGAAGCGGCCCTGCTTGCCCTTGAGCATGTCGGACAGCGACTTCAGCGGACGCTTGTTGGCACCGGTGATGACGCGGCCGCGGCGGCCGTTGTCGAACAGGGCGTCAACGGATTCCTGCAGCATGCGCTTTTCGTTGCGGATGATGATATCCGGTGCACGCAGCTCGATCAGGCGTTTCAGGCGGTTGTTGCGGTTGATCACGCGGCGGTACAGATCGTTCAGATCCGACGTCGCGAAGCGGCCGCCGTCCAGCGGAACCAGCGGGCGCAGATCCGGCGGGATCACCGGAATCACGGTCATGATCATCCATTCCGGACGGTTGCCCGACTCGGTGAAGGCTTCAATGACCTTGAGGCGCTTGGCCAGCTTCTTCGGCTTCAGCTCGGTGGTCGCTTCGGCGATCTCGACGCGCAGCTTCTCGCTTTCGCGCACCAGATCCAGCGACATCAGCATCTCGCGGATGGCTTCCGCGCCGATCATCGCCGTGAAGGCGTCCTCGCCGTACTCGTCCTGGGCGCTGATATATTCTTCCTCGCTCAGCAGCTGGTTCTGCTTCAGCGGGGTCAGGCCCGGCTCGAGAACAACATAGTTCTCGAAATAGAGCACGCGCTCCAGATCCTTCAGCGTCATGTCCAGCAGAAGGCCGATGCGGGAGGGCAGCGACTTCAGGAACCAGATATGCGCAACCGGGGCGGCCAGCTCGATGTGGCCCATGCGCTCACGGCGCACGCGGCTCAGCGTCACTTCGACGCCGCACTTCTCACAGATGACGCCCTTGTACTTCATGCGCTTGTACTTGCCGCACAAGCACTCGTAGTCCTTGATCGGGCCAAAGATACGGGCGCAGAACAGACCATCACGCTCAGGCTTGAACGTGCGGTAGTTGATCGTCTCCGGCTTCTTGATCTCACCATAGGACCAAGACATGATCCGCTCGGGGCTGGCGAGAGAAATCCGGATCTGGTCGAAGGTCTGCGCAGGAGCCTGCTGGTTGAACAGGTTCATGACCTCATGATTCATGGGCTCTCTCCTTCGATGCACGGATGGGGAGCGGGCCGTGCCCACTCCCCTTTTCCTGCACTGTACGTCCTGTTTCAGTCTTTTTCATGCCCGCAGATCACTCTGCCGCGTCTGCCGCGGGCTCGTCGGTAATTGCGGTAAGGTCAGACTGCTGAAGTTCCACGTTGAGACCCAGCGACCGCATTTCCTTCACGAGAACGTTGAAGCTCTCCGGAATGCCGGCCTCGAACGTGTCATCACCACGGACAATTGCCTCGTAGACCTTCGTGCGGCCCGCGACGTCGTCCGACTTCACGGTCAGCATTTCCTGCAGCGTGTAGGCAGCACCATATGCTTCAAGGGCCCACACCTCCATTTCACCGAAGCGCTGGCCGCCGAACTGCGCCTTGCCGCCCAGCGGCTGCTGGGTCACGAGCGAGTAAGGTCCAATCGAACGGGCGTGGATCTTGTCGTCCACGAGGTGGTGCAGCTTGAGCATGTAGATGTAACCCACGGTGACCTTGCGGTCGAAGGTTTCACCCGTCCGCCCGTCGTAGAGGGTCGACTGGCCGCTGGCGTCAAGGCCAGCTGCGTCGAGCATCTCCACGATGTCCGGCTCATGCGCGCCGTCGAAGACCGGCGTTGCAATCGAAACGCCCTTCTTCAGCTGTTCGGCAAGACGCAGGACGCTCTCGTCATCGTAACGCTTGACCGCATCGCCCTTGATGTTGTCGCCGTAGAGTTCGTGGATCTCGCCCTTCAGAGCCTGGATCTCACCCGTCTTGCGGTACTCATCATAGAGCTCGCCGATCTTGCGGCCCATGCCTGCGCAGGCCCAGCCAAGGTGGGTCTCGAGGATCTGGCCCACGTTCATGCGCGACGGCACGCCCAGCGGGTTGAGCACGATGTCGACATGCGTGCCGTCCGCCAGGAACGGCATGTCCTCGTTCGGGTTGATCTTGGAGACCACGCCCTTGTTGCCGTGACGGCCGGCCATCTTGTCGCCCGGCTGGATCTTTCGCTTCACGGCGACGAAGACCTTGACCATCTTCATGACGCCAGGGGGCAGCTCGTCACCGCGCTGCAGCTTCTCCACCTTGTCGATGAAACGCTGCTCGAGGCGCTTGCGGCTTTCGTCATACTGGCCGCGCAGGGCTTCCACTTCGCTCATGAACTTTTCATCGTCCATGGCAAACTGCCACCACTGCGAACGCGGGTATTCGCCAAGGACATCACCCGTCAGGTTGGTGTCCTTCTTGAAGCCCTTCGGGCCGGCAATGGCGGTCTTGCCCAGCAGCATCTCGGCCAGACGGCCATAGACGTTGCGGTCAAGGATTGCCTGCTCGTCGTCGCGGTCCTTGGCCAGGCGCTCGATTTCCTCGCGCTCGATGGCCATCGCACGCTCGTCCTTCTCGACGCCGTGACGGTTGAACACGCGCACTTCCACGACCGTGCCGGCAACGCCGGGCGGCAGACGCAGGGAGGTGTCGCGGACGTCCGAAGCCTTTTCACCGAAGATGGCGCGCAGAAGCTTTTCTTCCGGCGTCATCGGGCTTTCGCCCTTCGGCGTGATCTTGCCGACGAGAATGTCGCCCGGCTTCACTTCGGCGCCGATGTAGACGATGCCAGCTTCGTCGAGGTTCTTCAGCGCTTCTTCCGAGACGTTCGGAATGTCGCGCGTGATTTCTTCCGGTCCGAGCTTGGTGTCACGGGCGGCGACTTCAAACTCTTCCAGATGGATCGAGGTGAAGACGTCATCGGACACGATGCGTTCGGACAGGAGGATGGAGTCCTCGAAGTTGTAGCCGTTCCACGGCATGAACGCGACGAGCACGTTGCGGCCGAGGGCCAGATCGCCCAGATCCGTCGACGGGCCGTCAGCAATGATGTCACCCTTGGAGATGACGTCACCGACGCGGACCAGCGGACGCTGGTTGATACAGGTGTTCTGGTTGGAACGCTGGAACTTCATCAGGCGGTAGATGTCGACGCCCGACTTGGACGGATCGAGATCTTCCGTGGCGCGGATAACGATACGGGTCGCATCCACCTGATCGACCACACCGCCGCGGCGGGCACCGATGGCAGCGCCCGAGTCACGGGCCACGATCGGCTCCATGCCGGTGCCAACGAACGGCGCTTCGGCGCGCACCAGCGGCACGGCCTGACGCTGCATGTTCGAGCCCATGAGAGCGCGGTTGGCGTCGTCGTTTTCCAGGAACGGAATGAGCGCGGCAGCGACCGAAACCAGCTGCTTCGGCGACACGTCCATCAAGTCCACGCGGTCGGACGGAACGAGCATGTTTTCACCGGCATGACGGCAGGTGACCAGCTCTTCCACCAGACGGTTGCCCTCGTCGAGGACAGCGTTGGACTGGGCGACGTAGTGCTTGGCTTCTTCCATGGCCGAGAGATAGACGACCTCGTCGGAGACGATGCCATCGCGCACCTTGCGGTACGGGCTCTCGATAAAGCCGTACTTGTTCACGCGGGCGAAGGTCGCCAGCGAGTTGATCAGACCGATGTTCGGGCCTTCCGGCGTCTCGATCGGGCAGATACGGCCATAGTGGGTCGGATGCACGTCGCGGACTTCGAAGCCGGCGCGCTCACGCGTCAGACCGCCCGGTCCAAGAGCCGACAGGCGGCGCTTGTGCGTCACTTCGGACAGCGGGTTGGTCTGGTCCATGAACTGGCTGAGCTGCGAGGAGCCGAAGAATTCGCGCACGGCAGCAGCAGCAGGCTTGGCGTTGATCAGGTCCTGCGGCATGACCGTGTCGATGTCGACAGAGCTCATGCGCTCCTTGATCGCACGTTCCATGCGCAGCAGGCCGACGCGGTACTGGTTCTCCATGAGTTCGCCGACCGAACGCACACGGCGGTTGCCGAGGTTGTCGATGTCGTCGATCTCGCCCTTGCCGTCGCGCAGGTCGAGCAGCAGCCGGATCACGGCCAGGATGTCTTCCTTGCGCAGGGTGCGCACGGTGTCCGGGCAGGTCAGGTCAAGGCGCATGTTCATCTTGACGCGGCCGACCGCAGACAGGTCGTAACGCTCAGCGTCAAAGAACAGCGACTGGAACATCGCTTCAGCGGAATCCAGGGTGGGCGGCTCGCCCGGGCGCATCACGCGGTAGATGTCGAACAGCGCATCTTCACGGCTCTCGTTCTTGTCCGCAGCAAGCGTGTTGCGGACATAAGCGCCGGTGTTGATGTGGTCGATATCGAGAACGGTCAGGTCCTCGTAGCCGCGCTGGATCAGCTCGTCGAGCAGCTTGGCGCTGATCTCGTCACCGGCTTCAGCATAGATCTCGCCGGTCACGAAGTCGACGACGTCCTCGGCCAGGTACTGGCCGTGCAGGTCTTCGTCGGTCACCTTCAGGGCCTTGACGCCCTTTTCGGTGAGCTGCTTGATCGTGCGTGCGGTGACCTTGCGGCCGGCTTCGATCACGACTTCGCCGGTGTCGGCGTCGATCAGATCGTAGGAAGCCTTGTTGCCCTTCAGGCGGTCGCCGTCGAACGGCATGCGCCAGGAACCCTTGCCCGCGCGCGAATATTCGATGCGCTGGTAGAAGGTGTTCAGGATCTCTTCGCCGTCGAGGCCGAGGGCCATCAGCAGGGAGGTGACCGGAATCTTGCGGCGGCGGTCGATACGCGCATAGACGATGTCCTTGGCGTCGAACTCGATATCGAGCCAGGAACCGCGGTAGGGGATCACGCGGGCAGCAAACAGCAGCTTGCCGCTGGAATGGGTCTTGCCCTTGTCATGATCGAAGAACACGCCCGGGGAACGGTGCATCTGGGACACGATGACGCGCTCGGTGCCGTTCACGACGAACGTACCGTTCTCGGTCATGAAGGGGATGTCCCCCATGTAGACGTCCTGCTCCTTGATGTCCTTGACGGACTTGGCGCCGGTGTCTTCATCGACATCGAACACGATCAGGCGCAGGGTCACCTTCAGCGGGGCAGCAAAGGTCATGCTGCGCTGACGGCACTCCTCGACGTCGTACTTGGGCTGTTCGAATTCGAACTTGACGAATTCAAGCAGGGCCGTTCCGGCAAAATCGGAAATCGGGAAAACAGAGTTGAAGACCGCCTGGAGGCCTTCATCGGGACGGCCGCCCTTGGGCTCCTCAACCTGCAGGAACTGGTCGTAGGATGCCTTCTGAACCTCGATGAGGTTGGGCATTTCCGTTACATCGCGGATCGATCCGAAGAATTTCCGGACACGCTTGCGACCGTTGAACGTTAGGGTCATTGTCGCTCCTCGTTCGTATCGCCTTGGGTGACGGCTGTCCGCAACGCCCCTTGTCCAATCGGGCAGCTTCGCCCGGGCGCTTCGGATAACCGTCCCCTATTCGGGACTAATGCCCCGGAAACGGGTTATACCCGCCGGGGCCAGGAAACGGTCCCGGTTGCCCGGGACCGCCTTGGATCTTTCGATCCTATTACTTGAGCTCGACCTTGGCGCCAGCCTCTTCGAGCTTCTTCTTGAGGTCTTCGGCTTCAGCCTTGGAGACCTGCTCCTTGACAACCTTCGGAGCGCCTTCGACGAGCTCCTTGGCTTCCTTCAGGCCGAGGCCGGTGATGGCGCGGACTTCCTTGATCACGTTGATCTTCTTGTCGCCAGCGTCAGCGAGAACGACGTCGAATTCGGTCTGCTCTTCAACAGCAGCAGCCGGAGCAGCAGCAACGGCTGCAACAGCCACCGGAGCTGCGGCGGACACGCCCCACTTCTCTTCGAGCATCTTGGACAGCTCAGCAGCTTCCATGACGGTCAGGGCGGACAGATCTTCAACGAGCTTTTCGAGGTTAGCCATTTCTTATGTACCTTACGTTCGAACCAAATGCTTGGTTACAGACAGTGTATTGCTTAGGGGGCGCCTTATGCGGCCTCGTCCTTCTTGGCATACGCGCCGAAAACGCGGGCGAGCTGCCCGGCCGGTGCGTTGACAACCTGGGCGATGCGGGATGCCGGGGTCTGGATCATGCCCACCAGCTTTGCGCGCAGCTCATCGAGCGACGGCATCGTGGCGAGAGACTTGACGCCTTCCGCATTCAGGTTGGTCTTGCCGAGAGCACCGCCGAGGATGACGAACTTGTCCGTCGTCTTGGCGAATTCCACCATGGCCTTGGGAGCCGCGACCGGATCTTCCGAATAGGCGATCAGGGTCGGGCCCGTGAAGAGGCCATCGATGTGCTCAAGGTCAGTGCCTTGAAGGGCAAGCTTTACAAGGCGGTTCTTTGCAACCTTTACGGTGCCGCCGGCGTCACGCACTTTCAACCGCAGCGCGGTCATCTGTGCAACCGAGAGACCCGCATAGTGCGCGACGACCACAACCGAAGTGCTACCCAGCTCTTCGTTGAGGGCGGTCACGAACTCGTGCTTTTCCGCTCTTTCCACTTGCCTACTCCATTTGATGGCGTTTCCGCCACCGGTTTGCCTTTGCCGCCAGCTTGGCGGTGCGGGGAAGCCCCGTACCGCGTCACAGGCGACGCTCAGGGTTTCCTGTCCCCTCACCTCGCTTGGAGCGCGGCAAGGCATCTGGTTCGAACCGTTGCAGAACCCGGCAAGCCGGAAACAAACTGGTTCTCACCCATCTATGCAGGCCCATTCGGCTTAGACCGGTTTCCCGGCACCTGCAGTCTCGGACAGGGATGATCCGGTACGGGACCGGACCAGTGCCTCCCGGCAGAACCGGGAGGAACCTCTTGGATGCGGCGCGGGCCGGAGCTTCAACTCCAGACCGGTCACGCCGCTGCGGCCAGCGCGAGACCCAGCAGTAAACCCTGCCGGGTCTGCAGCATCAGCCGTTGATCGAAGCCAGGTCGACCTTGACGCCCGGGCCCATCGTGGACGACAGGGCAACACGGCGCATGTACTGGCCCTTGGAACCGCTCGGCTTGGCCTTCTGGACGGCATCCACGAGAGCGCGGATGTTTTCGACCAGGGCGTCCTGGGTGAAGGAGACCTTGCCGACGCCGGCGTGGATGATACCAGCCTTCTCGACGCGGAACTGCACGGCGCCGCCCTTGGCGTCACGCACGGCAGAAGCCACGTCCGGGGTCACGGTGCCGACCTTGGGGTTCGGCATCAGGCCGCGCGGGCCAAGCACCTTACCAAGACGGCCGACCAGCGGCATCATGTCCGGGGTTGCAATGCAGCGGTCGAAGTCGATCTTGCCGCCCTGCACTTCGTTGACCAGCTCTTCGGCGCCAACGATGTCTGCGCCGGCAGCCTTGGCTTCTTCAGCCTTGTCGCCACGGGCAAACACGGCGACGCGAACGGTCTTGCCGGTGCCGTTCGGCAGCACGCAGACGCCGCGAACCATCTGGTCAGCGTGACGCGGGTCAACGCCGAGGTTGATCGCAACTTCGATGGTTTCGTCGAACTTCACCTTGGCGCGGTCCTTGAGCAGGGTCAGGGCTTCGCCGAGGGCGTAGGTCTTGTTGCTGTCGATGCCTTCACGAGCAGCACGAATACGCTTGCCAATCTTCGCCATGATCTTACTCCGTGACCTCGAGGCCCATCGAACGGGCAGAACCCTCAACCATGCGCATCGCCGCTTCCACGTCGTTCGCGTTGAGGTCCTTCATCTTGGCGGTGGCGATTTCACGCACCTGCGCCTTGTTCACCTTGCCAACCGTGCCGCGGCCCGGGGTCTTGGAACCGGACTTCAGACCAGCAGCCTTCTTCAGGAAGAAGCTGACCGGAGCGGTCTTGATCTGGAAGGTGAAGGACTTGTCGGAGAAATAGGTGATCACGACCGGGCACGGAGCGCCCTTCTCGATATCCTGGGTCTGCGCGTTGAACGCCTTGCAGAATTCCATGATGTTGAGGCCGCGCTGACCCAGCGCGGGACCGATCGGGGGCGACGGCGTTGCGGAGCCGGCTGCCACCTGCAGCTTGATGTAACCTTCGATTTTCTTCGCCATTATACTCTCCTAGCGAGTAAGCCGGATAAACCGGCATTCAGGAGCGGGTGGTCTGGCTTGACACGCCCGGCGTAGGCGCGCCTTACCTGCCACCCTCTTCTGCGCGGACGCCATGATGGCCTCCATGCAGCTTTGGCCGCCCGTGGGCGGCCAGCTTGATCAGACCTTGTCGACCTGACCAAATTCCAGTTCGACCGGCGTCGGGCGACCAAAGATCGACACGGCAACCTTGAGGCGCGCGCGCTCTTCGTCCACTTCCTCGACGAGGCCGGAGAAGGAGGCAAACGGGCCGTCCGATACGCGGACCTGCTCGCCAACCTCGAAACTGACCGACGGCTTCGGCCGGTCGACACCTTCCTGAACCTGGCTCAGGATGCGGCGCGCCTCGGCTTCCGAAATCGGAACGGGCTTCTGCTCGGAACCGAGGAAGCCACTGACCTTGGGGGTGTTCTTGATCAGATGGAACGCCTCATCGGTCATGTCCATCTTCACCAGAACGTAGCCCGGGAAGAATTTGCGTTCGGCATCGACCTTGCGCCCGCGGCGCACTTCGACGACCTTTTCCATCGGAACGAGGATTTCCTCGAACAGGTCAGAAAGCCCCTTCTGGGCAGCTTTCTCGCGGATGGACTCGGCTACCTTCTTCTCGAAATTGGAGTAGGCATGCACAATGTACCAGCGCTTGGCCATGACCTCAGTTCCGTTTCCTGTCTCGTGAAACCTTGCAGGCGTCAACCGCCCACGCCGAGGAGCAAGCCAATGCCCCAGCTCATCAGCTGATCCGCCAGAAGAAAGAAGATGGAGGCAAGCACCACCATCACAAAGACCATGACAGTCGTCACGGCCGTTTCCTTGCGGGTCGGCCAGGTCACCTTGGCAGCTTCGGAGCGAACCTGCTGGATAAACGTAAAGGGATTGCTCTTGGCCATTCCGGTTCCGGTCTTGTCACGACGAGCGGGCGCGCAGAATCATCCGCGCACCCCGCCCGAGTGGTCCTCAATAAGGCCTCGGCGGCCAATATTCAAGAACAAAATGGCAGGGGCAGCAGGGCTCGAACCCGCGACCTGCGGTTTTGGAGACCGCCGATCTACCAACTGAGCTATACCCCTGTGCGCCCGGTATAACCGGGCACGGCCATTCAATAGTGCTGGCGCGGCGATCCTTCAAGGGCCGCCGCGCCTCAGAAACCTCAATCGGTGATTTTGGCGACGATGCCGGAACCGACGGTACGTCCGCCTTCACGGATGGCGAAGCGCAGCTTCTCCTCCATGGCGATCGGCACGATCAGCTCCACATCGATCGACACGTTGTCGCCCGGCATCACCATCTCGGTGCCCGACGGCAGCGTCACCACGCCCGTCACGTCCGTCGTGCGGAAGTAGAACTGCGGACGGTAGTTGGTGAAGAACGGCGTGTGGCGACCGCCCTCCTCCTTCGTCAGGATGTACACTTCCGCCTTGAACTTGCGGTGCGGCTTCACCGAGCCGGGCTTGCACAGGACCTGCCCGCGCTCCACGCCCAGGCGGTCCACGCCGCGCAGCAGCGCGCCGATGTTGTCGCCCGCCTGGCCCTGGTCCAGAAGCTTGCGGAACATCTCAACGCCCGTCACCGTCGTCTTGCTCGTGTCGCGGATGCCCACGATCTCCACTTCCTCGCCGACCTTGACAACGCCGCGCTCAACGCGACCCGTCACAACCGTGCCGCGGCCCGAGATCGAGAACACGTCCTCGATCGGCATCAGGAACGGCTGGTCGATCGGACGCGCCGGCGTCGGGATGTAGGCATCGACCGCCGCCATCAGCGCACGAACCGCATCCTCGCCGAGCTCCTTGTTGGAGCCGTCCAGCGCGCAGACCGCCGAACCCTTCACGATCGGAATGTCGTCGCCCGGGAACTCGTATTTCGACAGAAGCTCGCGAACCTCGAGCTCGACCAGCTCCAGAAGCTCCGGATCGTCGACCAGGTCCACCTTGTTCAAAAACACAACGATCGCCGGAACGCCGACCTGGCGCGCCAGAAGGATGTGCTCGCGCGTCTGCGGCATCGGGCCGTCCGCCGCCGAAACCACCAGGATCGCGCCGTCCATCTGCGCAGCACCCGTGATCATGTTCTTCACATAGTCGGCATGCCCGGGGCAGTCGACATGCGCGTAGTGCCGCGCCGCCGTCTCGTACTCCACATGCGCCGTGTTGATCGTGATGCCGCGCGCCTTCTCTTCCGGCGCAGCGTCAATCTGGTCATACGCCTTGAACTCGCCGAAGAACTTCGTGATCGCCGCCGTCAAAGCCGTCTTGCCATGGTCAACGTGACCAATCGTGCCACTGTTCACATGAGGCTTCGTGCGCTCGACTTTACCATTTGCCATAGTCTCTTTCCTTGGGCGCGTGGACCTTTGGTTCAGTCGAATGCGGGGCGATTAGCGAGAACGGCCACAAAACACAAGTGTCTTTTGGCCGGCCGGGGCTCCGCCATGCCCCGGAGCATGCGACTGCGGGTGAATGATGCAGATATAGGAAGCCACCGGCGCCACTTTAAGAGGGACCCGGAATGCGGCCGAAACCGGCGGAAGCTCTTGGGTACTGGAGCAGGAGGATTGGAGCGGGTGAAGGGAATCGAACCCTCGTATTCAGCTTGGAAGGCTGCTGCTCTACCATTGAGCTACACCCGCATTTCAAGTCTCCGGTCCGGCAGTGGTGGAGGAGGTTGGATTCGAACCAACGTAGGCTAAGCCAACGGATTTACAGTCCGTCCCCTTTAACCACTCGGGCACTCCTCCAGTCTGCCGACGGAGCCTTGCTGCAAGGCATTTGCAAGGATGCCGGAGCCCCTTACGGATGCCCGTCATCAGCAAAGCGCCTTATGGCCGCAAGGTTGTTTTGTGTCAACCGCGCCGGAGGCGTTTTCTCCGCAGAATTTTCATGCATGCCGCAGACATAGGCAAAGCGGGCCTCCCCGGCTATAGGACAGCAATGAGCGACATGAAGAAAACCGGCACCCCGAAGGATTCCCACTACGCAAGGCTGCGCCGCGCCCATCGCGACGAGAAGGCCGGCGGGCCGCCCCAGCATCGGCCCCGGCGCAAGGTCGCCCCCGGCGAAGGGCCTGCGGACGGGCTAGTGCATCTGTACGGGCTGCACACGGTGCGGGCGGCCATCGCCAACCCGGCGCGCAAGGTGCGTTCCATGCTGGTCACCCGCAACGCGGCGGAGCGGCTGGACATCGGGGCGCTGGAGGCCCTGCCTTTTCCGGCCCGCCTCGCCGAACCGCGCGAGATCGAGAAGATCACCGGATCGGATGCCGTGCACCAGGGCGTGCTGATCGAGGCCGAGCCGCTGAGTCCCAAGCCGCTCGATGCGCTGGGCGAATCGAAACTGGTGCTGGTCCTGGATCAGGTGACCGACCCGCACAATGTCGGCGCCATACTGCGCTCGGCGGTGGCGTTCGGCGCCGGCGCGCTCATCACCACCGCGCGCCATAGCCCGGCCGAATCCGGCGTGCTGGCGAAATCCGCCTCCGGCGCCCTCGAACACATCGATCATATCGAGGTGCGCAACCTGGCGGAGGCATTACAGACCCTGCACGAGATGGGCTTCCAGAGCATCGGCCTCGATTCGGAAGGTCCGGCCGAGCTGGAAAAGACGTTTTCCGGCGACCGCATCGCGCTGGTTCTGGGGGCCGAGGGCAAGGGCCTTCGGCAAAAGACGCGCGAGACGGTGAGCGCGCTCGCCCGCCTCGACATGCCCGGCGCCATCCGCTCGCTCAATGTGTCGAATGCGGCGGCCGTGGCGCTCTACGCGGCAGGCAGGTTCCTGAACGCATAGTTCCCTTGCGCTTCCCAACGGAAGCGCGAGATTTCCGGTCAGATACTGTAACGGGCGGCACAACGGAACGCCGGTGGGAACATCCCGACGCCCCGTCTGCCACCCGCTACTGGTACTGGCTGTTCGCCAATCCCGTTCCTGCGATCAGGCCCGTTCCTGCGATCAGGCTACATCATGTCCGGCCATGCGCTCCAGCGCGCGCACCATGGCCGAATGGTCCTCCTTGGCCCCGCCATTGGCGGCGCAGGAATTGAAGAGCTGCTGCGCAGTCGAGGTGTTCGGCAGCGACACGCCCAGCGAGCGGGCGCCCTCGAGCGCCAGGTTGAGGTCCTTCTGGTGCAGTTCGATGCGGAAGCCCGGATCGAAGGTGCGCTTGATCATGCGCTCGCCATGCACTTCCAGGATGCGCGACGAAGCCAGCCCGCCCATCAGCGCCTGCCGCACCTTGGCGGGATCGGCACCGGCCTTGGAGGCGAACACCAGCGCCTCGGCCACGGCCTCGATGGTCAGCGCCACCACGATCTGGTTGGCGACCTTGGTGGTCTGGCCGACGCTGTTGGGGCCGACCAGCGTGACGTTCTTGCCCATCTTGTCGAACACCGGCCTGGCGCGCTCGAAAGCCTTTTCCTCGCCGCCGACCATGATGGTGAGCGAGGCCGCCTTGGCGCCGACCTCGCCGCCCGAGACCGGAGCGTCGAGATAGTCGCAGCCGAGCTCGTTGATCTTCCTGGCGAACTCCTTGGTGGCGATCGGGGAGATCGACGACATGTCGATGACCAGCTTGCCCTTCGACAGGCCCGAGGCGACGCCGTTGTCGCCGAACAGCACCTCGTCCACCTGCGGGGTATCCGGCACCATGGTGATGACGATATCCGCCGCCTGCGCCACCGCGGCATTGCCGGTCACGACCTTCAGGCCCTTGGCGACGAGATCCGCAGGCGGTTTCGACCTGTGGTCGGTGGTGACGACCGTGTAGCCGGCATCCAGCAGATGCCCGGCCATCGGTGCACCCATGATACCCAGCCCGATGAAGCCGATGGTGTCCATTACTCTGTCCTTTCGATCCGTCACGCTGCCGCGCTGTCCTTGGCCGCCAGTTCACGCAGCCAGCCAAGACCGGCTTCGGTGCCGTCCTTGGGCTTGTATTCCGCACCGATCCAGCCGGAGTAGCCGAGGCGGTCGATGAAGTCGTAGAGGAACGGGTAATTGATCTCGCCCGTGCCCGGCTCATGACGGCCCGGATTGTCCGCAAGCTGGATATGCGCGATGCGGTCGAGATTGGCCTCGATCGTGCGGGCGAGATCCCCCTCCATGATCTGCATGTGATAGATGTCGTATTGCAGATAGAGATTCTGCGAGCCGACCTTCTCGATCAGGTTGAGCGCCTGTTGCGTGCCGGTCAGGAAGAAGCCGGGAATGTCGCGGGTGTTGATCGGCTCGATCAGCAAGCGCACGCCCGCCTCGCCCAGCTTGTCGGCGGCGAATTTCAGGTTCTCGACGAATACCTTCTCAAGCTCTTCCCGCGAAGCGCCGGCCGGCGCGATGCCGGCAAGGCAGTTCACCTGACCGCAGCCCAGGGCCTTGGCGTAGGTGATGGCCTTGTCGACGCCGGCCCGGAATTCTTCGACCCGGCCTGGCAGGATGGCGATGCCGCGCTCGCCGCCGGCCCAGTCGCCCGAAGGCACGTTGAAGAGAACCTGCGTCAACCCGTTCTTCGTCAGGCGGGCCGCCACCTCCTCCGGAAAGTGGTCGTAGGCTCCGAGATATTCCACGCCCTTGAAGCCGGCGCGGGCGGCGGCCTCGAAGCGGTCGAGGAAGTCATACTCGTTGAAGAGCATGGAAAGGTTGGCTGAAAACCGTGGCATAACGCTGTTCCCTGATAAAATGAATCCACTCCCCGGCGCGGCCTGCCGGCCGCGAGCCGGCTCAGTCGAGCATGACGATGGCCGTCGGGGCATCCTCGTTGCGCTCGGCAAGCTCCTCGAATTCGGTGATGTTGTCGATCTCGGTGCCCATGGAGATATTGGTGACCCGTTCGAGGATGAATTCAAGCACGACCGGCACCTGATGCTCTTCCATCAACCGCCGCGCCTCGGCGAAGGCGTGCTCGAACTCCTCCGGCCTGCGCACGCGCACCGCCTTGCAGCCCATGGCCTCGGCGACGGCGACGTGATCGACACCATAACCGACTTCCGAATGGCCGACCGTGTTGATGTTCTCGAAGGCGAGGCTGACTTCAAAATCCATCGAGAAGCCGCGCTGGGCCTGGCGGATCAGGCCGAGATAGGCGTTGTTCACGACGATATGGATGTAAGGCAGCTTGTGCTGGGCGCCGACAGCCAGTTCCTCGATCATGAACTGGAAGTCGTAATCGCCTGACAATGCAACGATATTCGCATCCGGCCGCGCCGCACGAACGCCGAGCGCCGCAGGCAGGGTCCAGCCGAGCGGGCCGGCCTGGCCGCAATTGACCCAGTTGCGCGGCTTGTAGACGTGCAGGAACTGCGCGCCCGCGATCTGGCTGAGGCCGATGGTGGTGATATAGGTCGTGTCGCGGTCGAACGCCCGATTCATCTCCTCATAGACGCGCTGCGGCTTCAGCGGCACCTGTTCGAAATGGGTCTTGCGCTTCATTTTCTTCTTACGCTGCTGGCATTCCTTGGCCCAGCCGGACCAGTCGCGCAGCTTGCCGGCCGTCTTCCATTCCGTCGCGACGTCGAGCAGCATCTTAAGCGCAGCACCGGCATCGGAGACGATGCCAAGATCGGGGGCGAAGACGCGGCCGATCTGGGTCGGCTCGATATCGACATGGATGAACTTCTTGCCCTTGGTATAGACATCGACGGAGCCGGTATGGCGGTTGGCCCAGCGATTGCCGATGCCGAAGACGAAATCCGACTCGATCATCGTGGCGTTGCCATAGCGGTGCGAGGTCTGCAGGCCGCACATGCCGGCCATCAGCCGGTGGTCGTCGGGGATCGAGCCCCAGCCCATCAGGGTCGGGACGACCGGCACGCCGGTGATCTCCGCGAACTCGATCAGCAGATCCGAGGCATCGGCGTTGATGATGCCGCCGCCGGCGACGATCAGCGGCTTCTCCGCCTCGTTCAGCATGGCCAGTGCCTTTTCGGCCTGGATGCGGGTCATGGCCGGCTTGAAAACCGGCAGCGGCTCATAGGCGTCGATGTCGAAGTCGATCTCGGCAAGCTGGACGTCGATCGGCAGGTCGATCAGGACCGGGCCCGGCCGCGACGAGCGCATGAGGTGGAACGCCTTCTGCAAGGCCATCGGAACCAGATAGGGCTCCATGACGGTGACCGCCCATTTGGTGACCGGGCCGGCAATCGCCGCGATGTCGACCGCCTGGAAGTCTTCCTTGTTCAGCCGGGCGCGCGGCGCCTGCCCCGTGATGCACAGGATCGGGATGGAGTCGGCCGAAGCCGAATAGAGGCCCGTGATCATATCGGTGCCGGCCGGGCCCGAGGTTCCGATGCACAGGCCGATGTTGCCGGCCTTGGCGCGGGTATAGCCTTCGGCCATGTGCGAGGCGCCCTCGACATGGCGGGCAAGGATATGGCGGATCGAGCCGCGCGCCTTCAAGGCGGAATAGAACGGATTGATCGCCGCCCCCGGCACACCGAAGGAACAGGAAATCCCCTCCTTCTCGAGAACGAGAACAGCGGCATCGACAGCACGCATCTTGGCCATGGCGGCACCTCCAGCAATTCAGATGCTGCGAGGATGACACCGGATCCGGTATTTTTCAATTTTTTCAAAAAAGTTTTTCATTTTTTGTTCTTTTCGTCAACATGATGATTTTTCGTTCATTTTCATTTTTCAGATCGTTCATCCGAAGCTCTCCATAAAAAACTTTTTCATTGCGATGCGGAGAAAATGGGGGACAATGAATCATGGATAAGATCGAGAAACGCCAGCGCGGGCGGCCACGCGCGTTCAATCCCTCCCCGGAAGCGGGACAGGTACAGTCGCTGGACCGGGCCTTGCGGATACTGGCCATCGTGGCGGAGGGAAGCGGGCTTTCGCTGAGCGAACTCGCCGACAGGTCCGGCATCGCCGCCGCCACGGCCTATCGCATGCTCACCACCCTCGAAGCCCACGGCATGGTCGAGTTCGACCGCACCGAGCAATTGTGGTCGATCGGCGTCGAGACCTATCGCATGGGCTCGGCCTTCCTGCGCGGGCGCAAGCTGGTGGACCGGGCGCGCGTGGTGATGCAGGAACTCATGGAGAAGACCGGCGAGACCGCCAATCTGGGGCTTGCCGAGGAAGATTGCGTGGTGTTCGTCAGCCAGGTCGAGACGCATCAGGCGATCCGGGCCTTCTTCCGCCCCGGCACGCGCACGGCCTTCCATGCCTCCGGCATCGGCAAGGCGGTGCTGTCCCATCTCGACTCCGAAAGGGTGTCGGCCATCATCGCCCGTTCCGGCCTGGAAACCTACACCGACCGAACGCACTCTTCCCTCACCGAGTTGATGCGGGATCTTGCCGATGCCCGAACGCGCGGCTGGGCGGTGGACGATGAAGAGCGCAACATCGGCATGCGCTGCGTGGCTGCCGCCATCTTCAACGAATATGGCGAACCGGTGGGAGGCGTGTCCGTATCCGGCCCCACGGTGCGCGTCACCCCCGAGCGGCTGGCCCAGATCGGGCCGGCAGTGCGGGACGCGGCGGCGGAAGTCACCGTCCTCATCGGCGGCCGGCGTTGAGGAAGTGCCCTCCCCTCAGCCCATGCCGCTCACATGCCGCAGATAGAAGGCGAGCACCACGAAGCCGATCATGAAGGCGACACCTGTCCAGTCGACCTTCATGCCCCTGAACACCCTGATGGTGTTGAGCAGCAGCACCCAGGCGGCAAGCACGATCAAGGCGATGATGACGAAACGGATCATCTTCTCCCTCCGGGATGGCTCTTGTCATTGATGTAGGAAACGAAGCTGCGAGTTTCAGCCCATCCAGACGCGTTCCGGTTCGGATTTGTCTTTACTGGCGCGGCAAATATGCTAACCGAAGCGCGTTGCCCTTGTAGCTCAGCTGGTAGAGCAGCGGTTTTGTAAACCGAAGGTCGCGGGTTCGATCCCTGCCGGGGGCACCAGTTCTCCTGCCGAAAGCATTGCAGAAGCCGTATCGATATCCTGTTGAAAAAGTCTGGCAGCTTCCGTTGCGCGCGCCGGATCTGGCAGGCGCAGCAGATAGGCCGGATGCCATGTCACCAGCGCCGGAACACCAAACATCGTGTCAATCGTCCGACCACGCAACACGGTCACGGAAGCGCGCTTTCCGGTCAGCGATTGGACCGCGGTCGCTCCCAGCGCCAGAATGAGCTTTGGTTTGACCAGTTCTATCTCGCGTTTCAGCCACCAGCGACAATGATCGATGTCGCCCCGGTTCGGGCTCTGGTGGATGCGCTTCTTGCCACGTGCAACGAACTTGAAATGTTTCACCGCGTTGGTGAGCCAGAGCTTTTCCCTTTCGATCCCGTGATCTGCCAGAGCCTTGTCGAGCAACTGACCCGCCGGGCCGGTGAAGGGGCGGCCGGTCAGGTCCTCGACATCGCCCGGCTGCTCCCCCACGATCATGAGATCGGCCTGGGACGACCCCTCCCCGAACACCGTCCGGGTGGCGTTGCAGTGCAATGGGCATTGCATGCAGGCGGCGGCGTGTTTGCGCAACTCATCGATATTTGCCGCAAGCGCCCCTGTCCCTGCCTGCTCCACAGGTTCCCGAACTGAAGATCGGCGTGCAGCGAGGCGATCATGAAAAGCCGGTGTTGCAAGCTGCCTTTGCTGGTGAACCATGTGCGCCGCGCGCTGCCCCGCCCCCGCGACAAGAGCGGGTATCAGGGAAGCCTCCGGCAGATTCTTCCAGTATTTCTTCGGCATCTCCGCCTGCATCGCCTTCACCTTCAATCGCGCCGGATTGAAGATGGAAGCATAGTAGGTTTGCCACAGCGCTTCGGTAGCATCCGACAGGTCCGGGCGGACCGCAGGCTTTTCCGACAGCGTAAGCTGACCGTCTTCAAGACCCGCGCTGCCCTTCGGCGTCAGGATCATCCAGTCCATGTCGGCGAAGCGCTTGGCGAAAAACGGGGCGGTGCGGGCAACGATATGATGATCCGGCTCGAACCAGGCCACGAAACGGCGGCGCGCTCCCGGCTTTCCGCAACATTCGCGGAAACGCACGAAAGCCGTCATCTTGTGGCAGTCGCGGCGCACGGATTTTTCCATGCGATGCAGGCGCTGCATGTCAGGATCGGGCAGAAAGCCGATCAGATGAGGGTCGCCCTGCAACCGCCACAAGGTTCGATAAAGCAGGGAGAAGCGGCCGGGATCGCTGTGGCAGACCACGGCCTCGGCCAGATCGAGAAAGCGGCGGGGCACAGAAGCCGTAACCCCCTCGCCGGGTAGCGGTACTTCGGTCGGCGCTGCACCAAAAAGATCCGCATCGCCCTGCGACCATTCCACCTCCTCCGGCGGCACGCCGGCCAGAAGCAGCGAGCGCGCCGCATCGCGCCACTCGCCAAGGTCGGCGGTGCGGTGCAGACACACACGCGCACTCACAGCAACACCATCTGTTCGGGCTGTGGCGCGAAGAGATCGCGCAGATCGGACCGGTCGATAAGGCGCAGCGGCGTCCACCCGCGAGCGCACAGGAAGGCGCGTACCTTGCGGACCGAAATGTTCAGCCTTGCCAGATCGTCCAGCCCCAGGCTGCGCTGCCGGCGCGCGGTGATAATGGCGGACACCGATTTCGTGCCCAGCCCCGGCACCCGAAGCAGCATCTCCCGCGAGGCCCGGTTGACGTCGACCGGGAAATCCTCGCGGTGCGAGAGCGCCCAGGCAAGCTTGGGATCAAGCTCGAGATCAAGCATGCCGTCCGGCCGGGCGGAGGTTATCTCGTCTATGCCAAAGCCATAGAAGCGATAAAGCCAGTCCGCCTGATACAGCCGGTGTTCGCGCATCAGCGGCGGTTTGGCGGGAGGCAGGCGGGAAGAGGCATCGGGTATCGGGCTGAAGGCCGAATAGTAGACGCGCTTGAGGTCATAGCTGCTGTAGAGCCGCGAGGATGTGCCGAGGATCGTCGCATCGCTCGCGCCATCGGCACCGACGATCATCTGCGTCGATTGCCCGGCCGGGGCAAATCGCTTGCGCCGCTTCGTAACCTTCGTCGGCTCGCTTGCATCCTCGATGCGCAGGCGCAAGTCGCCCATGGCGCGACGAATCTGCCCCGGCTGCTTCTCCGGCGCAAGATCGACAATGCCGTCATCCGTCGGCAGTTCGATGTTGATCGACAGCCGGTCGGCATAAAGGCCGGCTTCCTCAAGCAATCCTACCGATGCCTCGGGGATGGTTTTCAGATGGATATAGCCTTTGAATCCATGGGTCAGCCGCAGGTCGCGCGCCACGCGCACAAGCTGCTCCATCGTGTAGTCGGCGCTGCGGATAATGCCCGAGGACAGAAACAAGCCCTCGATATAGTTGCGCCTGTAGAATTCCAGCGTCAGCCATATCACTTCCTCCGGCGTGAACCGGGCGCGCTCGACATTGCTGGACGACCGGTTGATGCAATAGGCGCAATCATAAATGCAAAAGTTGGTGAGCAGGATCTTCAGCAGCGAAATGCAGCGCCCGTCCGGCGCATAGGCATGGCAGATGCCGGAACCTTGCGTAGACCCGATCCCATCGTTGATGGAATCGCGCTTTTCAGTTCCGCTCGATGCGCAGGAAGCATCGTATTTCGCGGCGTCCGCGAGAATGGCGAGCCGCTCTTGCAGCGTCTTTTTCATGTATGTTCACTATATGTTCCGGATTGCGTTTTCAAGATCACGCAAGGGAAGGGTCGCTCTGGCAGGCTAACGGCGTGGCATGATCAGCCAGACGAGACCTGCAGCAATCACGCCGAGTCCCAGCCACAAAGGCAGCGGCACACCAAACACGGGCGGGCCATATTCGAACAGGCGCGGCGCAAGCCCGAGGGCGAAAGCGGCCGTAACGATAGCGACGGCGATACGCGTCGCCGCCCAGCGTATGTCGCCTCCGATGCGCTCCAGCCCCTGCAACTCGACGCTTGCCGAAATGCGCCCCTGCCGAACCCGCAGCGCCAGCAGACGGATCAAAGCCGGCAGGTCCGAGGCAAGGCCGGCGAGATCGAAGGCCAGCGCCCTGCCCTTGCCGAAAACCGCGCCGGGCGCATAGCGGCGCAGCATCTCGCTCTGCACCATGGGCGCGGCCACAGCTATGGCGTCGAATTGCGGATCGAGGCCGCGCATGACGCCATCGGCGGTGATCAGCGCCTTGAACAGCAAGGCAAGCTCCGGGGGGAGCGCCAGATCATGTTCGCGGGCCATGGTCACGAAGTCGCCGATGGCGACACCAAGCCTGAGGGGCGGAGCGCCATGGCGGGCAACGTATGCGTCGCAGGCAGCTTCGAGGCGCGACAGATCCGCGCCGGCACCGCCGGACCATTCGATGAGCAGATTGGCCACCCGGTCGCCGCTGCCCTCCACGATTGCCCCCAGCAGCACCAGCAACTGCTCGCGCCGGCGACCGCCCAGCCTGCCCACCATGCCGAAATCGATGAAGGCGACACGATCATCGGGGAGCGCACGCAGATTGCCGGGGTGGGGGTCGGCATGAAAAATGCCGTCGATGAGTGCCATGTGAAGGAACGCTTCCGTGCCGCGGCGCGCCAGCAAGGCGCCGTCATGGTGACCTGCGGCAAGCGCGACCCTGTCACTTGGCGCAGTTCCGTCGATAAACTCCTGAACCAGAAGGCGCTCACCGGTCCATTGCCGGAATATGCGGGGAATGACGATGAAATCCATGTCCGCCAGATTGGCGGCGACCGTCTCGCAATTGCGCGCTTCGGCTGCGAGATCGAGTTCCTCCGCCATGGCCGAACCGAGATGGTTCAGAATTTCACGGGGCCGGTAGCGAGCCAGATCAGGCCATTGGACTTCGGCAAGTGCCGCCGCATGCGAAAGCAATCGCAGATCGGCATCGACCAGAGGGCGCAGGCCCTCGCGCCTTACCTTCACGGACAACCTCGGTGCCGTCCTTCAGCAAGGCACGATGCACCTGCGCGATGGAACCGGCCGCCAGCGCCTGCGTGTCGAACGACGCGAAGACGGCATCGACCGAACCGCCGATATCCCCTTCCACCTGCGCGCGGATCGCCTCCCACGGCTGCGGGGCGACATGGCTTTGCAGTTTTTCAAGCTCCGCCGTCCAATCAGGCGTCAGCAAATCGCCGCGCGTCGACAGGATTTGGCCGAGCTTGACGAAGGTCGGCCCCAGTTCTTCGAGCGCGAGTCGCAACCGTTCGGGTGCGTCAGCCTGCATGGCCTCCCCGCCATCCCGACGGGAAGAAGATGCGAGGCCCGAAAGCCCTATCCTGCCCAGAACGTCGTCTATGCCGAAATGGGCGATAACCGCGACGATTTCGGCAAGGCGCTTGCGGTCGCGTATGGCGACCAGACCCGTTTCGAGCAGACTCATGACATCCTGACCCTTCATTCCGCCAGATATCGATAGACGAGGTAGAGCAGCACCAGCCAGATGGCCACGAGCAACGCCAGTATCACGACGATGGCGATCAGCGGCCGCTTGAACCAGCGTGCGATCCAGAGATCAGCATTTTCGCCTGCCTCGGCACGCACGCCCTGCGGCAACCGTCTTGCAATGAAGCCGACCAGCAGCGGCACGATCACCAGATCGTCGACCACGCCGAGCACCGGCACGGGAAAGGGGATGAGATCGATGGGGCTAAGCAGATAGAGCCCTGCAAACAGGCTCGCCGCTTTCAGATAGAAAGGGGTCCGCCGGTCGCGAAAGGCGTACCACAGCATCACGGCCTCACGGCGGAAAAGCATGAAATGCCGTTTCAGCAGGTTGAAGATCATCGCAATTCCTGTTCCCGAAATGAATTGCCGCTTTGGAAAAAGGAGGGGCACCGTCGGAAGCGCGTGATGTAGGGCGCGACTGCATAGAATCGAGGGCAGTTCCAACGCACAGTACAATCGAGGCCCGCAGGACAGGGGCTTCCCGGACCTGTTGAGACGCGCGGACCGCGCGCTTTACGCAAGTAAAGACAAGGCGGCCGTAATCGTGTGGAAACCGGCCTACCTAGTGCAGGGGAGCAACTGGCGCAGCGAAAGCTGCCGCCGCGTTCACGCCGGCGGCAGTTCGAACAGGCTGGCGCCGTTCCCCTGTAGCTGGATGTAACCGATGATGCGGAACCATCTGGCCACTTCCGGTTCTTCCAACCAGCTTCGCGACCGAATCGGCAGATTGCCGGTCAGTTCCTGAATGCGCCTTATATGCTTCTTGCAGAAACGCACCGTCGCGGCATTGAAGAACCCCTCGCGCGCCGCAAACGCCGTTTCGGCGGCGTGGTCGATTTCATGCCAAGTGATAATGGCCACCACCGTATCGCCATCCAGCAATGCATGGGCGCGGCCTTCCTTCAAATCCATCATCAGGCTGTCCTGCGCACCCTCCAGGGTCAGGCCTGCCGCGACATAGTCCGCGGACATGCGACCGGAAAGGTCGCGGAATACCGTTTCGAGATCGCCGATCGTGGCTGTCCGTGCCCTCATTCCGTCTCCTTGTCGAAAAAGGGCATTATGACGCCGCGAAACGGCAAGGCCAAGCAAACTATGACCATCCAGCCCCGTTGTTGGGGCAAAGCTGTCCCGTTTCCATGACAGGCCGATGACTACAGGGGGCGCTTGGTCGGGCAGGCCACGCCTGTCGCCTCACCGCAGGTCACGGACGAGGATTGCGGGCGTGAGGCGCCGCCATCCGTGTGCTTTGCCAGCCCGGAAAAGGCCATGGCAAAGCCGGCCATGAGGAGAGCGATGATGAACATGCGTGTAAACGGCAATAGAGGTTCCTGTCGGTCAGGCCCCCGCCTTCCGTTTCCGGAGCAGCATGCGCCGCGTCCGTTTACGCCAGCTTAAGGCCAGTCTTAACAATGGTAAACCGGACAGGCCGGATGAAGGCGCGGCAATATGCAGCGGCTTTGCCAGCCAGCCCGACCCGTGTTAGGTCGCACATTTGCATCGCCACCGGGGATCGACGCCAGGACAATGAGAGACAAGCCAGGGACGGGGAAGCCAAGGCGGTTCGCATTCGTTTCCTCCGAGACGCCGGATGCGCGCACGGCGCTGGATGCGCTCGCCGCCGAATATGGACAGTTCCCGGTAGACGAGGCCGACGTCGTCGTGGCGCTGGGGGGCGACGGCTTCCTGTTGCAGACGCTGCGCGACACGATGGGCACCGGCAAGAAGGTGTACGGGATGAACCGGGGCACCATCGGCTTCCTGATGAACGAATATGCGCTCGACGCCCTGCCCGAACGCATCGGCGCGGCGGTTGCCGAGACCATTCGCCCACTGGAAATGCGGGCCACCACCATGGACGGCGAGACGGTGACGGCGTTGGCCATCAACGAGGTGGCGCTGTGGCGCCAGTCCTACCAGACCGCCAAGATCCGCATTTCCGTGGATGGCAAGCTCAGGATGGAAGAACTGAGCTGCGACGGCGTCATGGTGGCGACGCCGGCCGGCTCCACCGCCTACAACCTTTCGGCGCATGGGCCGATCCTGCCGCTTGATGCGCCGCTGCTGGCACTGACGCCGGTGAGCCCGTTCCGGCCCCGCGCCTGGCGCGGCGCGCTGCTGCCGAACCGGTCCGAAGTGCGCTTCGAAGTCCTCGAGGCGGACAAGCGTCCGGTCAACGCGGCTGCCGACCATACCGAGGTCAAGAGCGTGCAATCGGTCACCGTGCGCCAGTCGAAAAGCGTCACCGCAACGCTGTTGTTCGATCCCAGCCATTCCTGGAACGAGCGTATCCTGAAGGAACAGTTCAGGTATTGATGGCGGTTTTTGCCGCTATAAAGCCGTTTCCATTAAGCTTAGATAGGGCAAGTGCTGCGATTCTGCCCTGTTTGTGTTGACAAGACGCGGGCTTGAGCCTATCGCGATGCACATTATTGCGTGCCCGGACGGCACGCCGCGACGCAGACCGCCGCGCTACCCGAACCATCAAAGACAGCAAGCGAACTTGTCCTCAGACACCCAGACCGCTCAAGAAGCGTTGACATTCGCAGACCTCGGCCTATCGCCGAAGGTTCTTTCCGCAGTCGCGGATGCCGGCTACACGCAGCCGACTCCCATTCAGGCAGGCGCCATTCCCCATGCCCTCCAGGGCAAGGACGTGCTCGGCATTGCCCAGACCGGCACCGGCAAGACCGCTTCCTTCGTGTTGCCGATGCTGACACGGCTGGAAAAGGGCCGCGCCCGCGCCCGCATGCCGCGCACGCTGATCCTCGAACCGACGCGCGAACTCGCCGCGCAGGTCGAGGAGAACTTCATCAAGTACGGCAAGAACCACAAGCTCAACATCGCCCTGCTCATCGGCGGCGTGTCCTTCGACGAGCAGGATCGGAAGCTGGAACGTGGCGCCGACGTGCTGATCGCCACGCCCGGCCGCCTGCTCGACCACCGCGAGCGCGGCAAGCTGCTGCTCACCGGCGTCGACATCCTCGTCATCGACGAGGCCGACCGCATGCTCGACATGGGTTTCATCCCCGATATCGAGCGCATATGCGAGATGATCCCCTTCACGCGCCAGACGCTGTTCTTCTCGGCCACCATGCCGCCGGAGATCACCAAGCTGACCGAAAAGTTCCTGCAGGCGCCGGTGCGCGTCGAAGTCGCGCGCGCCGCGAGCACGGCGACGACGGTCACCCAGCGGCTGGTCAAGTCCCGGTCGAAGCCCTGGGAAAAGCGCGATGTGCTGCGCAAGCTGATCAAGCAGGAAGAAGAAGACCTCAAGAACGCGATCATCTTCTGCAACCGCAAGGTCGAGGTTTCGGAACTGTTCCGGTCGTTGGCACGCCACGAGTTCAATGTCGGCGCACTTCATGGCGACATGGACCAGCGCGCGCGCATGACCATGCTGAGCAATTTCCGCGACGGCAAGCTCAAGCTGCTGGTGGCCTCGGACGTCGCCGCGCGCGGCCTCGACATTCCCGATGTCAGCCACGTCTTCAACTACGACGTGCCAATCCATGCCGAGGACTACGTCCACCGCATCGGCCGCACCGGCCGTGCCGGCCGCCTCGGCAAGTCCTTCACCATCGCGACGCGCAGCGACACCAAATATGTCGAGGCCATCGAGAAGCTTATCGGCCAGACGATCGAGTGGCACGATGGCGATCTTTCGACGGTCGAGGAGAGCGAGTCTGCGGACGAAGCGCCCCGCCGGGGCAAGGGCTCGTCCCGCCGCGGCGGACGCAAGGATGAGGGCCGCGAGCGCAAGCCGCGCGGCGGACGCCATCACGATGCGGCACCCAGCGAGGCCAAGGCTGAGGCTCAGGAAGAGCCGGCGCCGAAAAGCACCTCGCGCCCTGCCGGCAACGAGCGCAAGCCGCGCGACTGGGCCAATGACGACGCCCGGCCGGCCCGCGAGCACCGTGGCCGCCGCCGGAACGACGACGATGGCGACACGCCGGTGGGCTTCGGTGACGATGTGCCGGCCTTCATGCTGATCGCGGCCAAGGTCTGAGCGAAAAGGCTTCCAAACGAAAAGGGCGGATCAATGCGATCCGCCCTTTTCGTTTCATGCCCACCGATGCCGGTCAGATAGCGGTTCCGGTCCAGTTGACGATCTGCGCCGCGGCATCGCCGAATGCCCGGTCGAGCGCCGAAACATAGGCCTGGTTGCCGCTGCCGGAGACCGGGGCCGAAGCGGTGAAGCTTTGCGCCGCGCGCACTTCGCCGGTGCGGTCGTTGAGCAGCCGCACGAACAGTTCCACCACCGCTTTTTGGCCGCCGGCGACCTGCACGTCGAAGGCGCGTATCTCGGTGATCACCTGATAGTCGATCGCCAGCCCCTCGCCCGGCTTGCCGACACCGGCGAAGCGGCCTGAGCGCTGGAAGGTTTCGGCCAGCCGTGCCTGTACGATCAAAGGCAGGCGGTCGGCCCATTGGGCCCCCTTCAGATACTGGATCGAGCCGTCCGCCGGCTTGATGACGATGTTCTGGCCATCGAACGCTTTCAGCGCCGCCGGCTCGGCAATCAGGATCTGCCGGCGGCTGCGGCTGCCTGAGTTCACGCTGGCTGCCGACAGCTCAAAGGTGTCGAGCGGTGCCGGGCCGCCGCCGGGCAGCGCGGCGCACCCCGCAAGGGTACAGGCGAGCAAGGCGGCCACGAAACGAAACTTCACGGATGCGACCCTCGCCTTCAAAAGCTCGGTTGCTGATGGAATTCGGACGGGGATGGCTGGTGTTGCAGACAGGCGATCAACTGGCATCAACGGCGAACCCTTCCGTCATATTGCCTCACTTCCCCCTCGCCACCCGACAGGATGCGTTGCGGATTGCGTTGCAGGTCGGTGACGGCCTGCTCGATGCGGTTGATCGAGCGGCGACTGTCGTTGACCAGCGCCTCGACATTCTGGAGCCCCTTGCCGGAGAAGCGGGCCAGATTGTCGGTGATCGTGCCGAGCCGCGCATTCAGCGTGTCCGCCACCTGCTTGAAGGATCTCAGCGTCTCGCGAGCATCCGCCATCACGCCGTCGGCCTGGTCGGAGCCCAGCAAGTTGTCGACCTTGACCAGGATGCCGTCGACGCGCACCGAGGCGTTGTTCAGCCGCTCGGCAAGCTGGCGGGCATCGGAGATGGTCTGGTCGATATCGTCGGCACGACCGCTGAACTTCTCGGTGACCTGCGCGACATCGGCGGCCGCCTTGTTGGCGTTCTCGCTGGCGGTGCGGATATTGGCGAGCGCCTCGCGCACGTCCCTCGGATCGACGCCGTCCAGAACGCCGTCCACCTTGGCCAGCGTGGTCTGCGTGCGCTGGGCGAATTCATTGATGGAAGCGACCGCCTTGTCGACTCCCTCGATGACATCGTCGAACTTTTCGCCCGACCTGTTCAGGTTCTTGGTGAAATCGTCGATATTGGTGACGATCTGCCTGACCCGATCCTGATCGATCGAGTTGAGCAGCCCTTCGGCGGCCTTGATGGTGCCGTCCAGCTTGCCGGAAACGCCCTGCAATTCCTCGGACAGCGAGCTGACGCTGCTGAGGAACCTGTCGATGGAATCGGCATTGCTGGCCAGCGCATCGGAGAATTTCTGGGCGTTCTCGACGGTCTGGGTCAACGGACCGCGCACATCCTTGGTGAACCCCTCCAGTTGGGTCAGCACCTGGTCGGCACGCGAGAAGATGTCTTGCGCGGTCTGCAACAGATTGGTCACCGCCGACGGATTGGCGGTGATCTCGGCGATCCTGCCTTGCGCCTCGGCCTCATCGAGCAGCTTCGGCTCGTCGCGGTTGGCGCCCTTCAGCTCGATATTGGCCTGCCCGGTCAGGCCGGCCAGCCCGATATCGGCCTGCGTCGAACGCGTTATCGGAGTCAGCCGGTCAACCTCGGTGTCGGCAATGGCGACGCTCGGATTTTCCACGTCGATATAGACGCGGCGCACATCGCCCACCTTGACGCCATTGAACAGCACGAAGCTGCCGCGTCCCAGCCCGGAGGCGGAGCCGGGGATGCGCACGCGCATCACCACCGTCTCGCCGCGCTCGCCGATCGCTGCCGTCCAGTAGACGAAGCCGAAGGCGGCCAGGATCGCAGCCAGGGTAAAGATGCCGACGATGACGTAGTTGGCTCTTGTTTCCATTGCTTCACTTATCGCTATGCGCGGGCTTTCAGATCAAGTTGGCGGGCACGTTTTCCGCGGAAATAGGACTTTACCCACGGTTCTTCACTCTTGAGCATATCTTCGATGGTGCCCTCCACGATGACGCGCTTCTTGCCGAGCACCGCAACGCGGTCGCAGGCGGTGAACAGCGAATCAAGGTCATGGGTGACCATATAGACGGTCAGGCCCATGGTATCGCGCAGCTTGACGACCAGTTCGTCGAACTCGGCCGCGCCGATCGGGTCGAGGCCCGAGGTCGGCTCGTCGAGGAACACGATGTCGGGGTCCAGTGCCAGCGCGCGCGCCAGCGCCGCACGCTTGATCATGCCGCCCGACAGTTCGGACGGGAATTTGTAGGCCGCATCCGCCGGCAGGCCGACCAGCTCGATCTTGAGCATCGCCAGCTCGTCCATCAGCTTCTTCGGCAGGTCGAGATATTCGCGCATGGGCACCTGCACGTTTTCCAGCACCGTCAGGGCGGAAAACAGCGCCCCGTGCTGGAACAACACGCCAAGGCGCATATCGATCCGCATTCTTTCGGCTTCGCTCGCCTCGTCGACATCGACCCCGAACAGGCGGATGGTGCCGGACCGCTTGGGCGTGAGGCCCAGAATGGTGCGCAGGAGCACCGACTTGCCCGAGCCGGAGGCGCCCACGAAGCCGAGGATTTCACCACGCCTCACCTCGAGCGAAAGGTTCTCCAGAACCGTCTTGGTGCCGAAGGCCACGGTCACGTCCCGCGCCGACAGGACCACCTCGCCCTGCTCTTCCGTTTCGGGCATTTCCGCCAGATTTCCGCTCACCGCCACCATCTCAGAAATCGATCGCCGCGTAGAACATGGCGAACAGGCCATCGAGCACGATGACCACGAAGATCGCCTTCACCACCGATGTGGTGACCTGCCGACCCAGCGATTCGGCGCTGCCGCCCACCTTCATGCCTTCCACGGAAGCGATGGTGCCGATGATGATGGCCATGAACGGAGCCTTGATCAGCCCCGCCGAAATGGTGCTGACATCGATGGCCACCCGCAGCCGGTCGATGAAGGCGGCGGGCGGAATGTCGGAATAGAGCCAGGCGGCCACGATGCCGCCGCCGAGGGCGGCGAAATTCGCCAGTATGGTCAGGCAGGGCAACGCGATGACCAGCGCCACCAGCCGCGGAAACACCAGGACACCGATCGGATTGAGGCCGATCACCTTGAGCGCATCGACCTCCTCGCGCATCTTCATGGAGCCGATCTCGGCGGTGATGGCGCTGCCCGAACGGCCGGCGATCATGATGGCCGTCAACAGCACGCCAAGCTCGCGCAGCACCAGCACGCCGACCAGATCGACCACGAATATGTCGGCGCCGAAATAGCTGAGCTGGTAGGCGCCCTGCTGGGCGACGATGGCGCCGACGATGGCCGACATCAGGAACACCACCGGGATGGCCCCGACCCCCATGCGGTCGATCTGGTTGAAGATCGCCGCCGGGTTCACCGCATGGCCGCGGCCGAGCTTCATCTGTGCCCCGCGAATGGTGGCGCCGAGGATGTTCATGCCGGCGATGAAATCGTCGCGCATCGAATAGACGCCGCGCCCGACCAGCTCCAGAAAGCGGATGAGGATGTTGACCGAGGGTTCCGGCGCCGCCTCGCTGCGACGGCGCGAGATTTCCCCGACCGCTCCCAGCAATATGCCGGCGACGTCGCTCTGGCCTTCGACCCGGACGGTCGCACCACGCGATTCGGAGGCCACGACCAGCCGGTCGATCAGCCATGCGCCGGCGGTGTCGAGCTTCTCGATGGCCGACAGGTCGAGAACCAGCGGCTGGCCGGCCACGCGCCGTTCGACATTGCGCATCTGCCCGTCGACATCGGCAATCGTGCGCGTCGTCCATATGCCCGAAAGGGCGCAGACCAGCCCGCCATCGCGCTCGTCGAGCGCGACGCGCGGCTTGTGCGCGTCCCTCTCCGCCTTCGATGCGCTTGCGTCGCGTTTGCCGATGGTCAACATGGCACCCTGTTTAACCCGGCCACGCCGGGCTGTCGATTTGCAGGCACCCCTTCAAGGCTGCCGGGGAGAAAGAAAGATATGGCGCGTGTCATTTCGGTCGAGGTCGAAAAATTCCCGATTGCCGGAAGCTTCACCATCTCGCGCGGCTCCAAGACCGAAGCGGAAGTCGTGACCTGCACGATCCGCGACGGGAACAATGCCGGACGCGGCGAATGTGTTCCCTACAGGCGTTACGGCGAGACCGTGGAGAGCGTATGCGCGGCGATCGAGGAGATCTCCGCCCGAATCGCCGCCGGCCTCGACCGGCAGGCGCTGCTGGACGCAATGCCGGCAGGAGCGGCCCGCAATGCGGTGGATTGCGCGCTGTGGGACCTGGAAGCCAAGGCGTCCGGCCGCACGGTCGCAAGCCTCGTCGCACGGCAGGCAGGGCCGCTGGAAACCGCCTACACGCTTTCTCTCGGCGAACCCGAAGCCATGGCCGCTCAAGCGCGCGCCAACGCCACGCGGCCGCTGCTCAAGGTCAAGATCGGCGGCGGCGGGGACGATATCGCCCGCATCCGTGCCGTGCGTGAGGCAGCCCCGCAAAGCCGCATCGTCCTCGATGCCAATGAAGGCTGGACCGAAACGGACATCGAACGCAACCTTAGCGCGGCGGCCGAACTCGGCGTTGCGCTGGTGGAGCAGCCCCTGCCGGCCGGCAAGGATGGCATGTTGCGCGACATTGCCCATCCTGTGCCGATCTGCGCCGACGAAAGCGTTCATCAGCCTGCCGATCTGGCAGCTCTTGCCGGGCTCTACGATGCCGTCAACATCAAGCTCGACAAGGCGGGCGGGCTCACCGCCGCGCTGATCCTGCGTGATCGGGCCCGCGAACTCAGGCTGAAAGTCATGATCGGCTGCATGGTCGGCACGTCGCTGGCCATGGCCCCGGCCGTGCTGCTGGCGCAAGGCGCGGATTTCGTCGATCTCGACGGGCCCCTCCTTCTGGCCCGCGACCGCGAGCCCGGCCTTTCCTATGAAGGGTCGCTCGTTTTTCCGCCCCGGCCGGAACTGTGGGGTTGATCATCGCCGCCTGTCGGTTATGGCTTCGGTGCAAGGCCGACTGCCTCGCAATTGCCACGGTGCGTGCTAAAACACGCCTCGAACGACCCTGAAGCGGGTCACGATCTTCCAGATTCGGCCGGCCCGCTTCGGATTCTTGTTTTTTACGCATGTCCTTGTCCCGAAACCGGTTCCCACTTTCGGGAGACATGCTCTTAGGGGGACTGCTTTCATGGACAACGGCAACGGCAAAAGAACACGCTCCGACATCGAAGAGGCGGCGCTGTTCTTCCACCAGCATCCGGTGCCGGGAAAGCTGGAAATCCAGGCCACCAAGGCGCTCGGCAACCAGCGCGACCTGGCGCTGGCCTATTCGCCCGGCGTGGCCGCCCCCTGCCTCGAAATCCAGGACAACCCCGAAACCGCCGCCATCTACACCACCCGTGCGAATCTGGTCGGCGTGGTCTCCAACGGCACGGCGGTGCTCGGCCTCGGCAATATCGGCCCGCTCGCCTCCAAGCCGGTGATGGAGGGCAAGGCCGTCCTGTTCAAGAAATTCGCCGGCATCGACGTGTTCGACATCGAGATCGACGCGCCCGAGATCGACCAGATGGTCAGCACCATCTCGGCGCTGGAGCCAACCTTCGGCGGCATCAATCTGGAAGACATCAAGGCGCCCGAGAGCTTCGAGGTCGAGGAGCGGCTGAAGGAGCGCATGAACATCCCCGTCTTCCATGACGACCAGCATGGAACGGCCATCATCGTCGCCGCCGCCATCCTCAACGGGCTGGAAATCGCCGAAAAGAAGATCGAGGACGTCAAGATCGTCACCTCGGGCGCGGGCGCTGCGGCCCTTGCCTGCCTCAACCTGCTGGTCTCGCTCGGCGCGAAGATCGAGAACATCTGGGTCACCGACCGTTTCGGCGTCGCCTACAAGGGCCGCACCGAGGAGATGGACCGGTGGAAGGAGCCCTATGTCAAGGACACCAAGGCCCGCAAGCTGGCCGACGTGATCCGTGGCGCCGACGTGTTCCTCGGCCTTTCCGCCGCCGGCGTGCTGACGCCCGACCTGCTCAAGCTGATGGCCGAGAAGCCGCTGGTACTGGCGCTTGCCAATCCCTCGCCCGAGATCATGCCGGAAGTCGCGCGCGAGGCGCGGCCGGATGCGATGATCTGCACCGGCAGGTCGGATTATCCCAATCAGGTCAATAACGTACTGTGCTTTCCTTACATCTTCCGTGGAGCGCTGGATTGCGGCGCCAGGGCCATCAATGAAGAGATGAAGATGGCGGCGGTGCGTGCCATCGCCGCGCTCGCCCGCGAGGAACCGTCCGACGTCGCCGCCCGCGCCTATTCGAGCGAGACGCCGATGTTCGGGCCGGACTTCCTCATTCCCTCGCCCTTCGATCCGCGCCTCATCCTGCGCATTGCGCCGGCCGTTGCCAAGGCCGCGAGCGACACCGGCGTGGCGACGCGGCCGATCACCGATATGGCGGCCTATATCGACAAGCTGAACCGCTTTGTCTTCCGCTCCGGACTGGTGATGAAGCCGGTGTTCACCACCGCGCGAAACTCGGCGAAAAACCGCATTGTCTATGCCGACGGCGAGGACGAGCGGGTGCTGCGCGCCACGCAGGTGGTCATCGAGGAAGGAATCGCTAGGCCGATCCTGATCGGACGCCCGCACGTCATCGACGTGCGCCTCAGGCGCTACGGCCTGCGCATCCGCGCCGGCGAGGACTTCGAACTCATCAACCCCGAGGACGATCCGCGCTATCGCGACTATGTCGACCTGCTTATCCGCATCGCGGGCCGTCGCGGCGTCACGCAGGAGGCAGCACGCACCATGGTACGCACCGACAATACGGTGATCGCGGCGCTCGCCCTCCAGCGCGGCGACGGCGACGCCATGCTGTGCGGACTGGAAGGCCGTTTCGGCAAGCATCTGCGTAATGTCTCGCTGATCATCGGCCCGCGGCCTGGCATCCAGGATCGCGACCTGTCGACGCTGTCCATGCTGATCACCCAGCGCGGGCCGCTGTTCTTCACCGACACCTATGTGTCGGTAGACCCCTCGGCCGAGGAGGTCGCGGAGATGACGATCCTCGCGGCAGAGGAAATCCGCCGCTTTGGCATCGAGCCCAAGGCGGCGCTGCTGTCGCATTCCGACTTCGGCTCGCGTGATGCGCCGAGCGCCCACAAGATGCGGCGGGCGGCCGAGATCATCCATGAGATCGCGCCCGACCTCGAATGCGATGGCGAGATGAACGCCGATTCGGCGCTGTCGCCGCTGCTGCGGCAGCGCGTCTATCCGCATTCACGCCTGAAGGGTGAAGCCAACCTGCTGGTCTTCCCCAATCTGGATTCGGCCAATATCGCCATGGCGACGGTCAAGCAGATGATGGATGCGCTGCATGTCGGCCCGATGTTGCTGGGCGCCGCCATGCCGGCCCACATCCTCACCCCGTCCGTCACATCGCGCGGCGTGGTCAACATGACCGCCATCGCGGTGGTCGAGGCCGCCCAGAAGGCGCAGGCGACCGTGGATGTGGAATTACTGGCGGCCGCATCGAAGTAGCGGCAAGGCGGGGTTAACCGGCCGCTGCTAGCCTGTGCGCTGCTAAGGGGCAGCGAGGTTGGCGTGGCGGGCACGGTTCGCAGACTGGCGGCGGGCATGATGTGGACATTGGGGCTGGCGGCCACGCTGGCCGTGTCCGGCATCGCCACCGCCCATGCCGTGCCGTCCTGTCGCCAGCTCGAGGCCGAACTCACCCGTGCATCCGGTTCCGGCAGCGCCAAGACAACAAGGAAGTATGACGACGCCATCACCCGGCAGCGCCAGCAGATCGACAAGGCCCGCCAGCGCGCCAGAAGCGCCGGCTGCGGCTTCTCCTTCTTCGCCCGCCCGGGCTCGCAATGCGGCGAGCTGAACGCCACCGTCAAAAGCATGCAGGCCAATCTTCAAAGCCTTGAACAGACCCGCGAAAGGCTGGGCAAGACCGGCAGCCGCTCCGACCGCGCCCGCATCCTGGCCGCCCTCGACGCCAGGGGCTGCCGGCCGAAGAAGAACTCTGCCACAGCGGCAGCGGGCGACGGCGCCGCACGGACCGACGCCAATGCGGGCGTCGTCATCCGTGGCACCGGCAGTTCGTCGATCTACTATCCGCTGAACCGGCCCTACCGCACCCAATGCGTGCGCACCTGCGACGGCTATTTCTTCCCCATGTCGAAATCGGCCACGCCGGCTGATTTTCAGCGCGACCAGAACCGATGCGAGGCGGCTTGCCCCGGCACGCGCGTGGAAATGTTCTATGGCGAAGGCGCGGCAGCAGAGCCCGCGAACATGATCTCGGCGGTCACCGGAAAGCGCTATGCGGACCTGCCCAACGCGCTCGTGTTCCGGCGGCTGGACATTCCTGTCGATCCGGCTTGCAGTTGCGGGGCTGCAACCCCGCAGGGCGGCGCCTCCTTTGTCGGCGGCAATGGAGCACCGGGCACGCGGATCACGGCAAGGCCCGGCTCGTCGGTGCTGAGCGTGGAAGCACCGCGCGGGCGCGCCGGCACGGCAAAGGCACAGCCTTCCGCGCCTGCGCCCGAGCGCGAGGCAGGCGAAGACCGCAAGGTCAGGGTCGTCGGGCCGACGTTCCTTCCGGACCAATGAGCGGCAGCAGTTCGGCCAGTTCAGGACCGGATTCGCGTCCCGTCAGCGCCAGCCGAAGCGGCGCGAACAGTTCCTTGCCCTTGCGGCCTGTCGCCTTGCGAGCGGCAGCGGTCCATTTCTTCCAGACGCCTTCATCCCAAGGGGCCTCGGGCAGCAGATCGAAAGCCTGACGCAGGAATTCGCGGTCCTCGGCCTCGAATTCCGGCGCTTCCATCGGCCCCTCGTTGACGATGCGCCACCAGTCACGCGCATCCGCCAGCTTGTCGAGATTGCCGCGCACCGCGTTCCAGAAGGGCTCGGCCCGTTCATCGGAAATGCCGAGCAGGGTCAGCCTGTCGCGCACATCCTCGAACGGCATGTGGTGCAGCAGCGTGCGGTTGAGGACGTACAAATCGTCCGGATCGAATTTGGCGGCCGATTTGGATGTCGAGGCCGGATCGAAATGCTCGGCCAGCTCTGCCATGGTGGCAAGGGCCTGCACATTCTCCGATGTGCCGATCAGCACCGCCAGCGACGCGATCGCCATCGGTTCGACCCCGGATTCGCGCAGGCTCTCGACCGAAAGCGCGCCGGTGCGCTTGGAAAGCCCCTCACCGGAAGAGGTAGTGAGAAGATTGTGGTGGCCGAAGACCGGCGGTTCCGCCCCCAGCGCCTTGAACAGCGCGATCTGCACGCCGGTGTTGGTGACGTGGTCGTCGCCACGGATGACATGGGTGATGCCCATGTCGATGTCGTCCACCACCGAAGGCAGCGTATAGAGATAGGTGCCGTCCTCGCGCACCAGAACCGGATCGGACAGCGAGGCCAGGTCGACCGTTTCCTCGCCACGCACCAGATCGTTCCACTGCACCTCGGTGCGCTGCGGCTCGGCCGGATCGGTGATGAAATTGGGCAGCAGGAAACGCCAGTGCGGGCGCCGTCCATCCGCCTCATACTGGGCGATCTCATCCTGCGTCAGCGCCAGCGCCTCGCGCCCGTAGACGGGCGGCAGATTGCGCGTGCGCCTGATCTTGCGGCGCAAATCCAGCTCTTCCGGCGTCTCGTAGCAGGGATAGAGAACTCCCGCCGCCTTCAGCTTCTCGACCGCCTGGTCGTACACGTCGAAACGCCTCGACTGATATTCGATGCTGTCGGGGAAGATACCCAGCCAGTGCAGATCGTAGAGGATCGAGTCCGCGAATTCCTTGCGCGAGCGTTCCAGGTCGGTGTCGTCGAAACGCTGGATGAAACGGCCGTTGTTCTTTTGCGCGAACAGCCAGTTGAACAGGGCCGTGCGGGTGTTGCCGATATGGATTCGGCCGGTGGGCGAAGGGGCGAAGCGGACAGTAACGGTCATCCTCGGGGGCGTAATGGATGGCGTGCAGGTTGACAAGACAACCATTCGCACAGCGCTGTATCATTTAGTTGGCGGCATATGGCATCAACGCACCAGCCGCATGTACATGCCATCATTGGACACTTCGAAGCCGAAAGCTTCGTAGAAGGACTGCGCGTCGGTGGTGCGCAGGCTGAAAGCCAGTACCCCGGCGAGCTCCGGATGGTCGAGCAGCGCCCCGACCAGCTTCTTGCCGATACCGGCGCCGCGCCGCTCGGGCCACACGACCACGTCGCACAGATAGGCAAAGCAGGCATAGTCGGTCATGACACGGCCAAAGCCGACCTGCTCGCCGTCAATGAAGGCGGCCACGCACAGCGAATTGTCGAAGGCGCGGCGGTTGCCGGCCTCGGTGCGCCGCTTGCCCCAGTAGCTGGCCCGGATCAACCGCGAGGCGGCCTCGAAGTCGATCCGGTCGCGGTCGAAGGAAATTTCGACCTCCGGCCTGTCAGCCACGGTCCCGGAACCTGTTGGTGATCGGATAGCGGCGGTCGCGGCCGAAATTCTTCTTCGTGATCTTCACGCCGGGAGCAGCCTGCCGGCGCTTGTATTCGGCGATGTAGAGCATGTTCTCCACACGCGCGACCGTCTGGCGGTCATGTCCACGCGCGACGATGTCGTCGACGCCCATCTCGTGCTCGACCAGGCATTCGAGAATGTCGTCAAGCACCGGATAGGGTGGCAGCGAATCCTGATCGGTCTGGTTTTCACGCAATTCGGCGGAGGGCGCCTTGTCGATGATGTTGGCTGGGATCACCTCCCCGGAAGGTCCGAGCGCGCCCGGCGGCACCATCGTATTGCGCCAGCGCGAAATGGCGTAGACCTGCATCTTGTAGAGGTCCTTGATCGGATTGAAGCCGCCGTTCATGTCGCCATAGAGCGTGGCATAGCCGACCGACATCTCGCTCTTGTTGCCGGTGGTCACAACCATGGAGCCGAACTTGTTGGAAATCGCCATCAGAAGCGTGCCGCGCGCACGGCTTTGCAGATTCTCTTCCGTAATGCCGGGCTCGGTGCCCTCGAAGAGTTGCGTCAAGGCATGCTGGAAGCCTTCGACCGGCTCGGCAATCGGCACGATGTCGTAGCGGCAGCCGAGCGCGCGCGCGCAATCCTCGGCATCCTTGAGCGATTCCTTCGAGGTATAGCGATAGGGCATCATCACGCAGCGCACCCGCTCTTCGCCCAGCGCATCAACGGCCAGAGCCGCGCAGATGGCCGAGTCGATGCCGCCCGAAAGGCCAAGCACGACGTTCCTGAAACCGTTCTTGTTCACATAATCGCGCAGGCCCAGCATGCAGGCGCGATAATCGGCCTCCTCCTTTTCGGGAATCTGCGACATCGGCCCCTGCTCGCAAGCCCAGCCTTCTCCGTCGTTGTTTTGCGCGCCTGCGGCGACGCCGACGCGCTTCCACGTGGTGACGGCCAGCGTCTCCTCGAACTGGCTCATCTGGAAGGCGAGCGACTTGTCGGCCCCGATCGCAAACGAGGCGCCGTCGAACACCAGTTCGTCCTGCCCGCCGACCTGGTTGGCATAGATCAGCGGCAGGCCGCTTTCGATCACCTGCCGGATGACGACCTGCTGGCGCACGTCGACCTTGCCGCGATAGTAGGGCGAGCCGTTGGGCACGATCAGCAGTTCGGCCCCGCTTTCGGCCAGCGTCTCGCACACGCCATGCTCGCCCCAGATGTCCTCACAGATCGGGATGCCGAGACGCACGCCGCGGAAATTGACCGGTCCCGGCATGTCTGGGCCGGGCTGGAAGACGCGCTTCTCGTCGAACTCGCCATAGTTCGGCAGGTCGACCTTGAAACGCTCGGCAAGGATCTTGCCGCCATCGGCAACGATGACGGCATTGTGGGTGCCGCTCTTGCGCTTGAGGGGAACGCCGATGACGATGCCCGGCCCGCCATCGGCCGTGTCGTTCGCGATATCCCCGGCCGCCCGCTCGCAAGCCTTGAGGAAGGCCGGCTTCAGGATCAGGTCCTCCGGCGGATAGCCGGAGATGAACAGTTCCGTGAACAGGACGAGGTCGGCGCCCTGGCGGGCCGCATCCGCCCTCGCCTCCCGTGCCTTGGCAAGATTGCCGGCAACGTCACCCACCGTAGGGTTGAGCTGGGCAATGGCGATACGGAGGATGTCGGGAGCGGTCTTCTTGGTCATGGATGCCGGTTTAGCGGGAGTCCGCGCCGAAGGAAACAGCCAGCCTATACCGGCGTGCCGACCAGGCGCTCCAGTATGGCGACCAGCCAGACGCCGCCCGCCAGCACCACGGCGATCAGCACGGCCAGCGAGCCGCAATCCTTGGCAAGCTGGATGTCGACGTTGAATTCACGGCTCACGGCATTGCAGGCCGCCTCGATGCCGGTGTTCAGCACCTCGATGAGGATCAGGAACAGCACCGCGGCGATCAGCAGCGCGTAACCCGCCCAGGACGACGACACCAGCCAGCCCACCGGAATGGAGATCAGCAGCAGGATCAGCTCCTGCTGGAAGGCTGTCTCGCTGCCCGCCAGCCGGCGGAAAGCGCGGACCGAGTTGAAGAACGCATCGACCAGCCGCTTCATGTCCTGATTGTCTCCTGAAAGTCGCGGGCGAGGAACGGCACGATTGTGACCGTTCGATGGAACGCCTGCCTTATCCACCAGCGATCAGGAATCGGCAACCTTGATGGTGGGCGGAGACTGCTCGAACTGCGGCAACCCGTCGGTGATCTCGTAATAGTCACCCTTGTCCGCCACGAAGATATGGCTTTCCGCGACCAGTTCCGACGGGGTGTCGAAGGTGCCGGCGGTCACCGAGATCTCGTCCAGATCGTTATGCTTCCAGAACATCACCGAGCCGCAGGTGCCGCAAAAGCCGCGCCGGGCAAAATCCGAGGCGGCATACCAGACAAGCGCTTCCTCCCCTTCGATGGCGATGTCGGCCATGGAGACGTTGGTTGCGGCCAGGACGTGGCCCGTCTGCCGGCGACATTGCGAGCAATGGCAATAGACCACGCTGCGCAGCTCTCCCCTCGTGGTGAAGCGCACCTTGCCGCACAGGCAGGCGCCCCGACGCTCGTTCGACATGATTTCCTCCTCGATATCCCGCTGCTCGCGGCTTCCAATATGCACGTTTTTAATAAAGCTTTAGCCGACACCGAATAAGACTTTTTCGGCGGGGCTCGTATGGGGGCATGGAACCTCGCTACATATCTGGGTCACCGGATGCTCCCGACCCGGCGAACGCCTGCCAAGCAAGCCGGAACAAGGGTCGAACGGGTGTCATCCATGCAGCCGGCAGCAGCCTCCCCGGAAAGTCCCCAGAAGGACATCGCAGGCGCGGTGCTGGCCACCATGCGCCGCCTGGGCGTCATCGGCCTGCCGCGTAACTACGAGATCTTCTACGAAGCCATGACCGGCACCGATCCGGCTCTCGGCCTCGCGGTCGTCGCCCTCGGCAACCATCCCACCCAGCAGGAGCTGGACGACATCGGCAGGCGCTTCTTCACCCATCACCATGGCCAGAGCGTCGTCGAGCAGGCACGCGAGGTGCTGGCCCGGGAACTGGAGGACGTCGCCTCGCTGCTGCGCACCGAGCGCACGCAGGTGGAGAAATACGGCCGCATCCTGAACGAAACGTCGGACGGGTTGGCTAACCGCTCGATCATCTCGCGCGAACTGCTGCAGAAGATCGTCGGGGCGGTGGCCGCTGCGACCAGTTCGAGCATCGATCGCGGCAAGCAGGTGGAAAGCACGCTCAGCGACAAGTCCGCCGAACTCGAGGCCGTGAAGTGCAAGCTGGAGGAGTACAAGCGGCTCGCCGACACCGATCCGTTGACCCAGATCCTCAACCGCCGCGCCTTCGACAAGGAAATCGCGCGCATCTACAGCAGCCGCAAGGACATATTGTTCAATGCGCTGATCCTGGCCGACATCGATAACTTCAAGAAGGTCAACGACCGTTTCGGCCATCCGGTCGGCGACAGGATCATTCGTACGATCGCCAACATATTGCAGTCCAGCGTGCGGCGGGGCGTGTTCGTCGCCCGGACCGGGGGCGAGGAATTCGCCCTGATCGTCGAGGGCACCAGTGAAGACACCACTCTGGAGATCGCCGAGCGGCTGCGCAGGCTGGTCGAACAGACCCGGTTCACCGATCCGGCGACCGGTGCCGAATACGGCCCGGTCACCATCTCCATGGGCATTTGCATGGCCGCCGAGGCGGAAAGTTCCGGCGACCTCTACAGCAAGGCCGACAGGGCACTGTACCGCTCCAAGGTCACCGGTCGCAATCGGGTGACGAAGCACTCGTCCATCGCCGGCCAGAGCGGCAACAAATGGCTGCTCTACCGGAAGGACTGACCGGCCAGCTCTCCGCTTTCAATCATCATCCCAACCCCTGAAACGAAAAAGGCGCCCTGCAACGAGGGCGCCTTTCGCATTCAAGTCCTATACCGTCAGGCGGTTGCGGCCTGCTTCTCCACGACCGGGCTGTTCTTGCGCAGCAGGTCGGAGACCAGGAAAGCAAGCTCGATGGCCTGGTCGGCATTGAGGCGCGGATCGCAATGGGTGTGGTAGCGGTCCTGAAGCTCCTCGGCCGTGATGGCGCGGGCGCCGCCGGTGCACTCGGTGACGTTCTTGCCGGTCATCTCGACATGAATACCGCCCGGATGGGTGCCTTCGGCGCGATGCACGTCGAAGAAGGTCTGCACCTCCCTCAGGATCCGGTCGAAGGGCCGCGTCTTGTAGCCGGCCGCGGTGATGGTGTTGCCGTGCATCGGATCGCACGACCAGACCACCGACCTTCCTTCGGCCTTCACCGCCCGCACCAGCTTCGGCAGATGCTCTTCCGCCTTGTCGGAACCGAAACGCGCGATCAGCGTCAGGCGGCCCGGCTCGTTCTCCGGGTTCAGCCTGTCGATCAGATCAAGGAGGCCGTCCGCAGTCATCGACGGACCGCATTTGAGGCCGAGCGGGTTCTTGATGCCGCGGCAGTACTCGACATGGGCATGATCGGGCTGGCGCGTGCGGTCGCCGATCCAGATCATGTGGCCGGAGGTCGCGTACCAGTCGCCGGAGGTGGAATCGACGCGGGTCAGCGCCTCCTCGTAGCCGAGCAACAGGGCCTCGTGGCTGGTGTAGAAGTCGGTTTCCCGCAACGCATAGTTGGTTTCCGAGGTGATGCCGACGGCCTTCATGAAGTCCATCGTCTCGGTGATGCGCCGGGCGAGCGATTCATACTTCTCGCCCTGCGGGCTGTCGGCCACGAAGCCCAGCATCCAGCGGTGCACGTTCTCGAGGCTGGCATAGCCGCCCTGCGCGAAGGCGCGAAGCAGGTTCAGCGTCGCTGCCGACTGGCGATAGGCCATGACCTGCCGGCGCGGATCGGGAATGCGCGAGGCCGCCTCGAAATCGATGCCGTTGATGATATCGCCGCGATAGCTCGGCAGCGTCACCTCGCCCCGCGTCTCGTTGTCGGCAGAACGGGGCTTGGCGAACTGGCCGGCAACACGGCCGACCTTCACCACCGGCTGCGAGCCGGCGAAGGTCAGCACGACCGACATCTGCAGGAAGACGCGGAAGAAGTCGCGGATGTTGTCCGCGCCATGTTCCGCGAAGCTTTCGGCGCAATCGCCGCCCTGGAGGAGGAATGCGTCACCGGCAGCCACGCTGGCAAGCTGCTTCTTCAGCTTGCGCGCCTCGCCTGCAAAAACGAGTGGCGGAAAGCTGGAAAGCTGGGCCTCGACGGCCCTCAGGGCGTCGGTGTCCGGATAAGCCGGAACCTGCTGGATCGGCTTTGCTCTCCAAGAATTCGGGGACCACTTCGTCATTGTCTTAACCACTCTTTATTGCGGGGCCAGCGCCCCATCACTCCCCTATATAAGTATAGGAAACGTCGCTCCATACATGAAGCGGCGTATCTGTGCCAGTCCGCAATTTACCTTACGTCTGCTCTACCATCGGAGCCGGGCTCACCGCTCACGGCTGACCCCACTGCAAAGTGATTCGATTCGGGATCAAACCTGCTCGATGACGGGCCGGTCACGCTCGAAATGGCCTTCCCCGTCGCGCATAGCCGGCTGCCGATACTTGGCTAGTTTACCATGCGTTAACCATCAGGCCGATTCAAGACATCTCCAAATCAATTTGATTTTGTTGATCTTTTTCCGGCGCACTCAGCCTTTTGCACGTATAGCGCGCTGTTGCGCGGAGGCAACTTCAGCCAGTCGGCGCATGGCTACGTCCATTATCTTCATTGAATCTGATCAAGGAGTGTTACCATTTGTAACAGAGAAAGAGAGGTTTAAGCGAAACGTGTTGAGGCTCGGCAGAGCGCGCCCAGAGGCGAAAGGAACCGGCGAAAGAAAAACGCCGCCGCTCCGCACGCCGGTGTCTGCGATGCTTTCGTTCTGGAGCCTGATGCGGGCCTACTGGTTCTCCGACAAGTGGAAGGAAGCTTGGAGCCTGACGCTGGTGGTGGCCTTCCTGACCGCCCTTTCCAGCAAGGCCGGCGTTTGGTTCGCGGAGGCGTCCGGCGAGCTGATCAACTCGATCGCCTATTTCCACAGCAGCACCAACGAGGCGCCGCTCGCCACCCTGCTCGGCCATGCTGCCTTCCTCGTCGCGCTCGTCATCTTCAAGGACGCGGGCATCACGGGAACCAAGAGCTTCGTTTCGGCAACCCTCCACCGGCGCTGGCGCGGCTGGCTGAACGGCAGGTTCAACGATGCGCTGCTGGATGCCAACCACACCCACTTCCACGCCCAGCACGGAGCCGACACCGCGCCCGACAACATCGACCAGCGCGTGCAGGAATCGATCAAGGGCATGACCGGCGGCGCCATCGGCCTTGCCATGGGCGTGATGGCGGTGGCCAGTTCCGTCTTCTTCGTCGGCCAGAAGCTGCTCGAAACCTCCACGGAAGTGCGCGGCTTCGAGTTCCTGGGCGAATATGGCAGTGTCGTCTTCGCCCTTGTCGCCGTTGCCGCCTATGTCCCGGTGAACACATGGATCGCCGTCAAGCTCGGCGGCATGCTGGAGCGGCTTTCGATCAGGATGCAGAAGGCGGAGGGCAGCTATCGCGGCGAGCTTTCGACGCTGCTGCGGCGCAGCTTCCACGTTGCTTCTGCCCGTGGCGAAGCCGTGCAAAGGACCATGCACGAGCGGCTCTACACCGAGATCGACCGCACATGGAGCCGGCTGATCTGGGTGAATGCAGGCTACGGCTCGTTCGAGCGCATCTACAACTTCGTCGGTGCGCGCGTCGTCGCCTATGCGCCGGGCCTGCTGCCCTTCGTCCATAACCGCATCGACCTGAAGGGCTACATAACCGGAGCCGAACTGGTCAATTCACTGATCAGCCAGTGCTCCTGGTTCATTCACGTCATGCCCGCCATCGCCACGCTGCGCGCCAACAGCCGCCGCGTCATCGACCTGGCGCGAGCCATCGAGAACGTGCAGAAGCCGGTGGAGTTCTACCGGCGCACCGGCGACAGCGACTTCCGCTACACCACCCAGAACCCGGTTTTCGGCCTCAGCGTGCAGAATTTGCGCCTCAACCATCAGGGCCACGGCAGCGAACCGTTCCTGGTCTGCGACCGGCTGGGCTTCCGCCGTGGCGAGTGGACCTTCCTCAAGGGCGAATCCGGTTGCGGCAAGACCTCGCTGATCAAGGCGCTCAACGGCTTGTGGCCCTATGGCGGCGGCACCATCGCCTTCCCGCAGGGGGTCACGACTTTCTACGCGGCACAGGAAGTGAAGCTGCCTCCGGTCACGCTCAAGGAACTGGTCTGCCTGCCTCAGGGACCGGAGAACCACCATGACGCCGCGGTGGCGGCAGCGCTGCACAAGGCGGGACTGGGCGAATTCATCGAGCATCTGGCGGACGAGGCAAAGGCCGGAAAGAGCTGGGACCAACTCCTGTCCGGCGGCCAGAAGCAGAAGCTGGTCGTCGCCCGTATCCTGCTGCACAAGCCCGGCCTGCTGTTCCTCGACGAGGCGACCGGCGCGCTCGACCCCGAAAGCAAGATCGCCTTCCACCAGGCCATCAAGGACAATTGCCCCGGCGTCACCGTCATCAGCGTCATGCACGAAGCGGTGCCGCCGCGTTCGGCTTCGGGCGAGGAGTTCTATCACAGCGTGCTGACCATCGCCGACGGCGTGGCCACCAAGGAGCCGCTGGCGCCCAGCCTGCCGGCCGAGATCACCGAAATCCTCACCCAGCCATCGGCGCTTGCGGAAGGCTGGCTGCGCATCCCCCGCCGCCTGCGGGCCGTCACCCGCAACGAGGGTCAGGCTCGCCTCCCCGGTTGACTTGCCCGGCAACCCTCCTATGTTGCGGCCGCTCGCAGCCTTCAACCAAACCTGCGAGTGGAAAGGTCAACCCGCCATGTCTGGCGACAGTCACAGTCGAATAAAATCGCCGTCTGCCTGACGTGACCCTTTCGGGCTCGCCTCCGGCCGACGGCAAGGAGTGAGCCCATGAACAAGTTTTCGCCCGTTGCGAACGGCGATGCCATCGCAATCGCCCGTGTCCTCGCCAATGATCACGTCGCCGACATCGTCGAGGCGCTGAACAGCGAGCCCCGCGAACTCGCCTCCGAACTGCTGGCCCAGGTGCCGTTCGAACGGGCCGTCGAGATATTCGACCAGCCCGAGCTCGACGGCGCCCCCGAGCTGATCGCGGCCCTGCCCCGCGATCGCGCCGGCAAGCTGCTTGCGGAAATGTCGGCGGACCGTGCCGCCGATGTGCTGCGCGAGCTCACGGAGCCTGCCCGCTCGGAACTCCTGCATGCGCTGGCGCCGCCGCTGCGGCATTCGCTGCTGTCGATCCTGGGCTATCCGGAAGGCAGCGCAGGCTCGATCATGACCACGGAATATGTCTGCGTGCCGCCCGACTGGACGGTCGCGCGCACGCTGGACTATATCCGCCAGGTCGAGCGTACCCGCGAAACGGTCTACGCCATCTATGTGGTCGATCCCGATACGCATCACCTGCTGCGCGCCTTCGGCCTGAGAAGGCTGATCATCAGCCAGCCGGACGAAAAGATCGGCTCCATCGCGGCCGACACCACGCCGGTCACGGTGCCCCCGCTGATGGATGTCGAGCAGGTCGCGCAGCTCATCCGCAAATACGACCTGCTGGCGGTGCCGGTGGTGGACGAGGACAAGATCCTCGGCATCGTCACGGTGGACGACGTGCTGGACACGATGATCGAGGAAAACACCGAGGACGTGCACCGTTTCGGCGGCATGGAGGCGCTGGACGAGCCCTACATGAAGATGGGCTTCCTCTCCATGATCGGCAAGCGCGGCGGCTGGCTGTGCGCCCTGTTCCTCAGCGAAATGCTGACGGCGAGCGTCATGCAGCATTATGAGGTCGAGCTGGAAAAGGCCATCGTGCTCACCCTGTTCATCCCGCTCATCATGAGCTCGGGCGGCAATTCCGGTTCGCAGGCCACCTCGCTGGTCATCCGCGCGCTTGCCCTGCGCGAGCTGACGCTGGCGGACTGGTGGCGGGTGGCCATGCGCGAGTTGCCGAGCGGCGTCGTGCTGGGCGCGATGCTCGGCACGGTCGGCATGGCCCGCATCGTGCTGTGGCAGTATCTCGGCCTCTACGACTATGGCCCCTACTGGCACCTGATCGCGCTTACGGTGGGCCTCGCATTGGTCGGCATCGTCACCTTCGGCTCGCTGACCGGCTCGATGCTGCCCTTCGTGCTGAAGCGCATCGGCTTCGATCCCGCCAGCGCCTCGGCGCCTTTCGTGGCCACGCTGGTCGACGTGACCGGCCTTGCCATCTACTTCACCGTGGCGGCCATGGTGCTCACCGGCACCATTCTTTAAGCCAGGTCACGGGCGGGCGGATCAGTCGATCCGCTCGCCTTTCTTCACCTGGTAGCTCGGCTTGTACATGGTGACGAATTCCTCGGCCGCGGTCGGATGGACCGCCATGGTGCGGTCGAAATCGTCCTTGGTGACCCCCGCCTTCAGCGAAATGCCGAGCAGTTGCGCCATCTCGCCGGCATCCGGCCCCATGATGTGGGCGCCGACCACCTTGCGCGAGGCAGCGTCGACCACCAGCTTCATCAGCATCTTCTCGTCGCGGCCGGAAAGCGTGTTGCGCATGGGCCGGAACGAGGCGCGATAGACTTCCAGTTCCTCGAATTTCTTCGCTGCCTCATGTTCGGCCAGGCCGACGGTGCCGATCTCCGGCTGCGAGAAGACGGCGGTGGCGATGAGGTCATGGTCCGGCGCGGTAGGATTGTCCTTGAATGCCGTCTCCACGAAGCACATCGCCTCGTGGATCGCCACGGGCGTGAGCTGCACCCGGTCGGCCACGTCGCCGATGGCCCAGATGTTGTCGACATTGGTGCGCGAATAGCGGTCGACCACAATGGCGCCGGTCACCGAGGTTTCAACGCCTGCGGCCCCGAGCCCCAGCCCTTCGGTGTTGGGCGAGCGCCCCATGGCGAGCATGAACTGGTCGACGGTGCGCGTCTCGCCATTGTTCAGCCGCACGTCGAGGCGGCCGTCGTCAAGGCGCACGACCTCTTCTGCCACGGCGTGACAGACGATCTCGATGCCCTTGTTGGCCATCGCCTCGTGCAGGCCGGTGCGCAGGTCCATATCGAAGCGATTGAGGATTTCCATGCCGCGATAGACCAGCGTCGTCTCGACGCCCAGACCATGGAAGATGTTGGCGAATTCGACCGCGATATAGCCGCCGCCGCCGATCATGATGGATTTCGGCAGGGTCTCCAGATGAAACGCCTCGTTGGAGGTAATGCAGTGCTCATGGCCCGGAAGCGCCGGATGGGGTGCTGGACGCCCACCGGTGGCGATCAGGATCTGATCCGCAGTGATCGTGCGTCCCTCTCCCGCCAGCCGCACCGTGTGGCGATCGACCAGCTCGGCGCGCGTATCGAAGATCGTGGCGCCGGCCCCCCCCACGTTCCTGCGATAAATACCTTCAAGGCGGGCAATCTCGCGATCCTTGTTGGCAAGCAGCGTCTGCCAGTCGAAGCTGACCGGCGGAACGCTCCAGCCATAGCCGGCGGCGTCCTCGAAATGCTCGCTATATTGCGAAGCGTAGACAAACAGCTTCTTCGGCACGCAGCCGCGAATGACGCAGGTGCCGCCGAATCGATATTCCTCGGCTATGGCCACGCGCTTGCCGAGTGCGGCCGCCACCCGTGCCGCCCGCACGCCGCCCGAACCGCCACCAATGACGAAGAGGTCGTAATCGTAAGCGGCCATGTGAGGAATCCCTTGAGCGGAAAGAATGCCCGACAGGTAAGACGCACAGCCCAAAAAGAAAAGCCCGGCACAAGCCGGGCTTTCTGCATTGTCGTTTCGGCGGCGCGTGGACCGGTCGGATCAGTTGCCGCTCGCGGGGGCCTGCCCCGCGGCCGGAGCCTCCGTCCCGTCTGCCGGCTGCACCTGAGCGCCCGGGGCGGACTGCAAGACCTCACCGACTTGCTGGGCGAGGTCGCGGGCAATGCCGTTCTGCCAGATCTCGGCGGCGCGAACCAGTTCGCGCGAGACGATCGGGCCGCTCTCGAGCAGCTTCTTGCCTGCGGCCGAATTGTAGAAAGCGGCGATTGCCGTCAGGTCTTCCTCGGAAAACACCTTGGCATAGGCGGTGGCGGCTTCGCGCTCCAGATCGGCGCGGCGCGAGGCCATCGCCAGGGCCTTGCTCGAAACCGTGCTGCTGATGAGTTCCTGGAGATCGGGATTCTTCTGGATCAGGCTTGCCTGCAACGCGGCGGCGGCCTGCGGCAGGATGCCATCGAAGGAATCGGTCGCGCCAATCGCGTCCACCGCATCGCGCGCCGCCTTCAAATGGCTCTCGGAAATGTCCTGTGCGAGGGCCGGCATGGCCAGGCTCAGCACGGCGGTCGCCGCAAGCGCGGTCGCAAGGCGACGAATCCGGTTCTGAAATTTCATGATCGGCAGGGCTCCCTGATTTACCGGACAGCGTGGATTGTCTCGATGCCGCCGCTGCCGGCGACAATCGCCGCAGACGCCAGCCCGATGAAAAGACCGTGCTCCACCACACCCGGAATGGTGTGCAAAGCATTCGATAGCGCTCTTGTATCCGGAATGCGGCCAAAAGATGCATCCAGGATGAAATGGTCGCCGTCTGTAACAAATGGCTGTGAACCCGTCATCCGCAATTTGATTTCGCCCGACAGGCCGAGCTTCTTCGCGGCGGCGGCAATGGCGAGTTCGGTGGCACGCAGGCCGAAGCGGTTGACCTCGATCGGCAACGGGAAGCGGCCCAGCGTTTCGACCAGCTTCGACTTGTCGGCGATGACGACCATGCGCGCCGAAGCGGCCGCCACGATCTTTTCACGCAGCAGCGCGCCGCCCCCGCCCTTGACCAGGGTCAGCTCCGAATCGATCTCGTCGGCGCCGTCGATGGTGAGGTCGAGTTCCGGCGTCTCCTCCAGCGTGGAAAGCGGAACGCCGAGCTCGCCGCACAGCGCCGCCGTACGCTCCGAGGTCGGCACGCCAACGACGTCGAGGCCGGCAGCCACTTTCTCCGCCAGCAGGCGCACGAATTCCTCGGCGGTCGAGCCGGTGCCGATGCCCAGCCGCATGCCGTTTTCGACATAGCCGAGCGCCTCGCGCGCCGCCTCGATCTTCAACTGCTTCTGGTCCATGCGGTGCCTGCCCTTTTTCGCGATGCCGGCTCCTAGCATTTTTGTCGTTCCGGTCAAAGCTTCGTATCGATGCGCGCGGCCGCGAGCCCGTGACAGAGGGCACGCTTGCATGTGCAGGCCTTGCGGGCTATCGCCTCATGAAAAAAGCAGGGAAAACCATGTCCAGACCCACCATCGTATTCGACCTCGACGGCACATTGGTCGACACCGCGCCCGACCTCATGGACAGCCTGAACCACACACTGGCGGTCGGAGAGCTTGCCGCCGTGGACGAGGCTGCTTTCCGGCGCTTCGTCGGCAATGGCGGGCGGGTGATGATCGAGCGCGCCTTCGCGGCCCAGAACAGGCCCCTGCCCGTCGAGGAGCATGACCGGCTGCTGGGCGTGTTCCTCGAACACTACACCGACAACATCCCCGGAAGGTCGCAGCCATTCCCCGGCGTGGCCGATGCCATCGCCCGCTTCGAGCGGGACGGCTATCTGCTGGCGATCTGCACCAACAAGTATGAGGCGAACTCGCTGGCTCTGATCGAGTCGCTGGGGTTGAGCCGGCATTTCGCGGCCAATTGCGGCCAGGATACCTTCCCCTTCCGCAAGCCCGATCCGCGCCATCTCACCGAAACCATCCTGCGCGCCGGCGGCGATCCGCGCCATGCGCTGATGGTGGGCGATTCCCGCACCGACATCGACACCGCCAAGGCGGCCGGCATCCCGGTGGTGGCGGTGGACTTCGGCTATACCGACCGGCATGTGCGCGAATTCGACCCGTCGGTGATCGTCTCCCATTTCGACGAGATCACCCTCGACCTGGCCCGCGACCTGATGAGCGCCGCCGCGCTCTGAAGCCGGCACGCGGCAGTCCGCCTTCGCGTGATCGAAATGTTTGTGCGAAGGCGGCCGCGGGGTGGTTGACAGGAAGGGACGCCGCCCCTTATATCGCGGCGCGCTTGGCCGACAAGGCAACGAGCGGGCGATTAGCTCAGCGGGAGAGCACACCCTTCACACGGGTGGGGTCGCAGGTTCAATCCCTGCATCGCCCACCATCCAACCGCTTCATGCCGTTGGATGAGTTTACCGGCGAAAATCAACCGACAAGGCACGTGCTGTTCGGCCAGGGACACGCCAGCCTCATCAGCATGCGGGCACCCGAGTTCGCCCCGCTGAACGGTCTGGCCCTCACCCGGATGAGGTCGACCCGTCCCCATATGCTGCACCCCCTCGCCATATTGGCGTAGGTCCAAGTAATTTCACTCGCCTGCGAAATAGCCTAGCATGATCGCCAGGGGGTTGGAGGCGTCTGCCTCGCAATGCACGCCGACATTGACCGCGTCGACCTTCACAAAGGTGCATCACATGGCAAGCAAACTCATAATCGATGTCGGCATGCACAAGGGCGAGGACACCGGTTTTTATCTTGAGCGCGGACACAAGGTGGTAGGGGTCGAGGCAAACCCGACGCTTGTTGCCGAACTCAGGTCCAAATTTTCCTCATATATATCGACGGGAAACCTCGTCATCATTGACAAGGCGATCGCGGAAGAGCCCGGAGTCGTTGATTTTTATATAAACGACCAAAATTCCGTCTGGGGTTCGATCGATCCCGCCTTCGTGAAGCGCAATGCAAGGGATGGTCACACCGCATCCCAGGTCATCCAGGTCCCGTGCATAACGATGGAGGACGTCGTCAGCAGGTTTCCGGACCCCTACTACATAAAGATCGATGTCGAAGGCATGGACCTGTCCTGTTTGCGTTCGCTTTCCCGCTCTGCTTGCCGCCCCAGATATATCTCGATCGAATCCTCCGTGAGCAGCCCCGCCGACAGGTGGTCCGAAGAGCTGACCCTGTTCCAGGATATGGGCTATGACACCTTCAAATTCGTGGATCAGGCGCGTCTCGATCACCTGAACGGATCGATCCTGAACCGCGAGGGCAGCGCCACCACCTACAAGCATGTGCGCGAGGCAAGCGGTCCCTTCGGGGAGGAAACGCCCGGCGAGTGGATGAGGGTCGACCACGCCGCCAGCACGGCGCGTCGCCTGCGCAGGGAGTTCGAAACCTATTCACCCATGTCCAGCACGCCGCGACCCGTCGTGAAAATGTTTCGCGGCCTGAGGAAGCTCCGGGGGCTCCCGGTTCCGGACGGCTGGTACGATCTGCACGCCCGGCATTCGTCTCATTGAGCGGCAGGCGCCGGACCGCCCGGAAATCTGAAGCATGCCGTCCGAAAGGGAAAACCGCTTTCGGGACAATGTCATACGCAAAAACAAAGACTTGAGGCGCAAGGAGCGAATCTGGAAGATCGCGACACGCTTCAAGCCCCTTCCGGCTCGGTCGCGCCCCTGCCGATGGCCGCGGCCGCCGCCTCGTTTCCGGCACTGCCCTCCTGTCGGGGCGGTGCGAGCGGCGCGGGCATGGGTTGCGTGCCCTTGAGCAACTGCTTGCCGGCATAGAAGCCCCCAACGACCTGCAGGTCGAGCCGCTCGATGTCGCGGCGGCGCACCTCGTCCATCAGTTCCTCAGCCTCCTCTTGCGGAATACCGAGACGGTCCAGCGTGGCACGCCCGAACAGCAAGGCCGATTCCAGCGTTTCGCGGATCTGGTAGTCGACGCCGGCCTTCATGAGATCGATCGCCACGCTGCGGTCTGCCGCGCGCACCAGAAGCGGCGTTAGCGGAAACTCCGCCTTGACGTGCTCGACGATGCGCATGGCGGCATCCGGCTTGTCGATGCAGACCAGGATCGCCTTGGCATGCTCCGCCCCGGCGGCATGCAATATGTCCAGCCGCGTGCCGTCGCCATAATAGACCTTGAAGCCGAAATCGGCGGCGGCGCGGATCATGTCGACATCGTTGTCGATGATCGACACGTCCTCGCCGCGCAACAGCAGCGGCTGGCTGACGATCTGGCCGAAGCGGCCGAAACCGATGACCAGCACGCTGCCCTTCAGGTCGCGGGCGACCTCCACGCCGTCCAGCGACTGCGGGGACGGCGGCGTCAGCCGCTTCAGCACCATCATGGCGAAGGGCGTCAGCACCATCGATATGATGACGGTGGAGGTGAAAACCGCGTTCACCGCGCCGTCGATCAGGCCCACGCTCGCCGCCGTGGCATAGAGCACGAAGGCGAATTCACCGCCCTGCGCCATCAGCACGGCCCGCTCCAGCGCCTCCGCATGGGGCGTCCTCAGCAGGCGCGCGACAGCGTAGATGCCGAGCCCCTTGACCACCATGAACGCCAGCACGGCCACCGCGACAAGGCCGACATTGCGGGCGATGACATCGAGGTCCAATGACATGCCGACGCCAAGAAAGAACAAGCCCAGCAATATGCCGCGAAAGGGTTCGATATCGGCCTCGAGTTGATGGCGGAACGACGATTCCGACAGCAGCACCCCGGCCAGGAACGCCCCCATGGCCATGGACAGGCCGCCAAGCTGCATGGCCAGCGCCGAACCGAGCACGACCAGCAGCGCGGCCGCCGTCATCACCTCGCGCGCGCCGGCCCGGGCCAGCACCCGAAACAGCGGGTTGAGCAGGAAGCGCCCGACCAGCACAAGACCGGCAACAGAGCCGAGCGCAATCGCCACGGACAGCCAGCGGGATTGGGTGCCCGTGTCGGCGGCGCCGGGAGCGATGAAGGCGACGAAGGCCAGAAGCGGCACGATGGCAAGGTCTTCCAGCAGCAGGATGGACACGATGCGCTGCCCCTTCGGCGTCGAAAGCTCGCCGCGCTCGTTGAGCAACTGGAAGACGATTGCCGTGGAGGTCAGCACGAAGCCCATGCCGAAGACGAAGGCCACCGGGGCGAAATAGCCCAGCAGCATGCCGACGCCGGTGAGCAGCAGCCCGCAACAGCCGACCTGAAGCGCACCGAGCCCGAGGATTTCCCCGCGCAGGCTCCACAGGCGCGATGGCTGCATTTCCAGCCCGATGATGAACAGAAACATCACCACGCCGAGTTCGGCGACATTGATGATCGCGGCCGGATCGCTGAACAGGCCGAGGCCGAAGGGGCCGATGGCCAGGCCGGCGGCAAGATAGCCCAGCACCGAATCGAGCCCGACGCGCCTGAACAGCGGAACGGAAACCACTGCGGCTGCAAGCAGCACCACGACCGGGACAAGGTCTACGCCATGTTGTGCCGCCTCGCCTGCCATGCCGTGCCTTTCCCGCGATTTCGCGCGCCCGCACCCTGCAGTCTATGCGCATGGCGTGGGCGAGAAAACCGGTCGCTGTTCATTTCCGCTCCCGGCACCAACGTATTTGTGAACGGCCGGTTGCGATCGGCCTGCCTATACTGGCCCGTCGCCGCAACGTGGAGGAACAGTCGATGACCCGCCTCACAGCGAAGGATTTCCCGCAGGAACTGCTCGAACTTTACGACTATTACGCGCATGGCAGGATCACCAAGCGTGAGTTCCTCGACCGTGCCAGCAAATTCGCGGTCGGTGGCGTGACGGCCGCTGCCATCCTGGCCTCGCTGAGCCCGGATTACGCGCTTGCCCAGCAGGTCGAGTTCACCGATCCCGATATCCTGCCCGAATACATCACCTACCCCTCCCCCAACGGCAATGGCGAGGTGCGCGGCTATCTGGTTCGCCCGGCCGCCGCCTCCGGGCCGGTTGCCGGCGTGGTCGTCGTTCACGAGAACCGCGGACTGAACCCCTATATCGAGGACGTGGCGCGGCGCGTCGCCAAGGCCGGCTTCGTCGCGCTCGCGCCCGACGGGCTGACATCCGTGGGCGGCTATCCCGGCAATGACGAAAAGGGCCGCGAATTGCAGCAGCAGGTCGATCCCAAAAAGCTGATGAACGATTTCTTTGCGGCGATCGAGTTCCTGACGAAGCATGACGCGACAACCGACAAGATCGGCATCACCGGCTTCTGCTATGGCGGCGGCGTGTCCAATGCGGCTGCGGTGGCCTATCCGGAACTTGCCGCCGCCGTGCCGTTCTACGGCCGGCAGCCCAGGGTGGAAGACGTGCCGCGCATCCAGGCGCCGCTTCTGATCCACTACGCGGAGCTGGACACCGGCATCAACGAAGGCTGGCCGGCCTATGAGGCAGCGCTGAAGGAAAACGGCAAAACCTACGAGGCCCATGTCTACCCCGGCGTCAATCACGGCTTCCACAATGACTCGACGCCCCGCTATGACGAAGCGGCGGCCAAGTTGGCCTGGGACCGTACCATCGAGTGGTTCAAACGTTACCTGGCGTAGGGGCAGGCCCGGGTTTGACGACAAAAGCGTCGCTGATGTAAGCGCGACCACCCCAAGAGATCGCTTCTGTTTTTCCCGCGAATCGCAGAAGTGCTCTATCTCCTTGTTTTCCTGCAATTCCCCGGGGAAAGCGTTTCCGCTTTTCCGGAGATTGCCTTTGGTGTGGAGTCGCCCAGCGTGCAGAAGCTTGTCCAGATCGTCCTGATCACCGTCGTTGCAGCCATCGTCGTCGTGGGCTGGAGGTGGCATGGCTATGTCACCAACACCGAAAGCCCCTATGACGAGGTGGGGATCGAGCTGAACAGCCGCATGCCGGGGCCAATCAACAAATGGGGCTGCGACCGGCTGCACGTCACCTTCGGCAATGTGCTGCCGCCCTATGGGTGCCAGACCGGCGATGACGGCCGGTCCTGGCGATAGGATCATCCGGAAATCCGCGGCAAGGCCCGGCGCGGAAGCGGCAAAAGGTCCGCGCCGGCCTACTTCTTCTTGTTCAGCGACGACACAGCCAGATTGGTGAGCTTGTTGTTGGCGGCCTTTTCCTGATCGAGGATTTCGGTCAGCAGATTATGCGCCTCGGTGTTGCCGAGCACCTTGGCCCATTCGCGCAGCGAACCGTAGCGCGAAATCTCGTAGTGCTCCACGGCCTGCGCGGCTGAAAGCAGCCCGGCATCCAGGGCCGTGCCTGTCGCCTCTTCCATCAGGCCTTCGCTTTCCTTGATAAGCCCTTCAATGGCATCGCATTTCTCAGCCTCGGGTTTGACCCCGATGGTCCCGAACACCTTTTTCAGCGTCTCGATCTGCCCTTTGGTTTCCTTGAGGTGGCCGTCGACCGCCTTCTTCAGATCCGGATTTTTCACGGCCTTGGAGACTTTCGGCAGCGCCTTGGTCAGCGCATTCTCCGCATAGTAGACATCCTTGAGCGTGTGCTCGAACAGGTCCGCCAGAGTTTTCATCGCTTGTCCTCATGAAAAGAGAGACCTCCCGCCTTCCCAAGAATGTGAACCCTCCCACTTGGTTCCGCCGGCATCGTAGGCCACGAGACAAATGGAAAACCCGCCACCCTTGCAGGTGGCGGGTTGGAACAGGCGGTAAAGCCGGTCGAAGCGGTCAGGCGTTGGCCGCCGCCACCGCCCGCTTTGCCATGACGACGACCAGATTGGCGCGATATTGCGGGGAAGCGTGCATGTCGCTCATCAGCCCCTTGTCCGGCACGGTAACGCCCTCCAGCGCCGCCGCATCGAACGACTTGGCCAGCGCGGCCTCGAGCGGGCGGGAACGGAAAACACCGTCATCGCCGGCACCGGTCACGCCCACCCGCACCTCCTCCTTGCCGTTGGCCTTGCCCCTGGCCACGAATACGCCGACCATGGCATAGCGCGAGGCCGGATTGCGGAATTTCGCATATCCCGCCTTGGCCGGTGCCGTGAAGGTGACGGCGGTGATGATCTCGCCGTCCTTCAACGCCGTTTCGAACAGGCCCTTGAAGAACTTCTCGGCGGCGATCTCGCGCTTGTTGGTGACGATGGTGGCGCCAAGCGCCAGCATCGCAGCCGGATAGTCGGCGGCCGGATCGTTGTTGGCGATGGAGCCGCCGAGGGTGCCCTTGTGGCGAACGGCGGGGTCGCCGATCATCGAAGCCAGATCCGCCAGCGCCGGACAGGCCTTTTTCAGCTTTTCGTCGGCGGCGACCTCGGCATGCGTGGTCGCCGCCCCGATGGTGACGGCCTTGCCCGTCACCTTGATGCCTTTCAGCGCCGCGATGCGGGAGATGTCGATGACGTCCGAGGGCGCGGCAAGCCGCGTCTTCATGGCCGGGATCAGGGTCATGCCGCCGGAAAGCAGCTTGGCATCGTCCCGCGCCAGCTTGGCGGCTTCGGCGACGGAGGCCGGACGGTGGTAGTTGACCGAATACATGATCGTGCCTCCCTCAATGCTTCCGGGGCTTCCGGGCCTGAAGCGCCGCCCACACCTTCTGCGGTGTCGCCGGCATGGTCAGGTCCTCGGTTCCGATGGCGTCCGTGATGGCATTGATGACGGCCGGCGGAGAGCCGATGGCCCCGGCCTCCCCGCAGCCTTTCATGCCGAGCGGATTGGACGGCGACGGCGTGTTCGAGGTCGAGACCTTGAACGACGGCAGGTCGTCGGCGCGCGGCATGGTGTAATCCATGTAGCTCGCCGTCAGCAGCTGGCCGCTGCCGTCATAGTGGGTTCCTTCCAGCAGCGCCTGGCCGATGCCTTGGGCAATGCCGCCATGCACCTGCCCCTCGACGATCATCGGATTGATGATGTTGCCGAAATCGTCCGCCGCCACGAATTGCACGATGTCGGTGACGCCCGTTTCCGGGTCGACCTCGACCTCGCAGATGTAGCAGCCGGCCGGGAAGGTGAAGTTGGCGGGATCGTAGAACGCCGTTTCCTTCAGGCCGGGCTCCATGCCGGCCGGCAGGTTGTGCGCCGTGTAGGCCGCCAGCGCCATCTGGAACCACGGCACGTTCTTGTCTGTGCCGGCCACCTTCAAGGCGCCGTTCTCGATGACGATGTCGGCTTCGTCCGCCTCCATCAGATGCGCCGCGATCTTCTTGGCCTTGGCCTCGACCTTGTCGAGCGCCTTGGCGATGGCGCTCATGCCGACCGCGCCGGAGCGCGAGCCGTAGGTGCCCATGCCCATCTGCACCTTGTCGGTGTCGCCATGGACGATGGAGATGGACTCCAGCGGCACGGAAAGGCGCTCGGCCACAAGCTGGGCGAAGGTCGTTTCATGACCCTGCCCATGGCTGTGCGAGCCGGTCAGCACCTCGATCGTACCGACGGCATTGACGCGCACCTCGGCAGATTCCCACAAGCCCACGCCGGAGCCGAGCGAGCCGACCGCCGCCGACGGCGCGAGGCCGCAGGCCTCGATATAGCAGGAGAAGCCGATGCCGCGCAGCTTGCCTTCCTTCTTCGCCTTCTGGCGGCGCTTCTCGAAGCCGGCATAGTCGGCCGCCTTCATGGCCGCGTCGAGCGAGGTGGCGAAGTCGCCAGCGTCATAGTTCATGATGACGGGGGTCTGGTGCGGGAAGGCGGAGACGAAGTTCTTGCGCCGCAGTTCCGCCGGCGAAACGCCGAACTGGCGCGCCGCCACCTCCATCATGCGCTCGACCAGGAAAGCCGCTTCGGGTCGTCCCGCCCCGCGATAGGCATCGACCGGCGCGGTGTTGGTGTAGATGGCCCTCACATTGCCGTGGATCGCCGGGATATCGTACTGGCCGGAGAGCAGCGTCGCGTAGAGATAGGTCGGCGTGACCGACGAGAACAGCGACATGTAGGCGCCGAGATTGGCCAGGGTGTCGACCTTGAAGCCGAGAATCCTGTGGTCCTTGTCGAAAGCCATCTCGGCATGGGTGACATGGTCGCGGCCATGCGCATCGCACAGGAAGCTCTCGGTGCGGTCCGCCACCCATTTCACCGGAACGCCGGTCTTCTTCGAGGCCCACAGGCACACGATCTCTTCCGGATAGATGTAGATCTTGGAGCCGAAGCCGCCACCGACGTCAGGGGCGATGACGCGCAGCTTGTTCTCCGGCGCGATATTGTAGAAGGCGCTCATCACCAGCCGAGCGACATGCGGGTTCTGCGAGGTCGTCCAGCAAGTATAGTGGTCTTCCGCCCGGTCGTAATGACCAAGCGCGGCGCGCGGCTCCATGGCGTTCGGCACCAGGCGGTTGTTGACGACGTCCATCTTGACCACATGCGCCGCCTGCTTGAAGGCCGCCGCAGTCTCCTTGGCGTTGCCGATCTCCCAGTCGAAGATCAGGTTGCCTTCCGCTTCCGGATGGATTTGCGGCGCACCCCTGGCGATCGCCCCGGTCACCTCCGTGACCGCCTTCAGCTCCTTGTAGGTGATCTCGACGGCCTCGGCCGCGTCGCGCGCCTGGGCCTTGGTGTCGGCCACGACGACGACAACCGCGTCACCGACATAGCGCACCTTGTCGACGGCGAGCGGCGACCAGGCACCCATCTTCATCGGCGTGCCGTCCTTGGAATGGATCATCCAGCCGCAGATGAGATTGCCGATGCCGTCGGCCTTCAATTCCCTGCCGGTCAGCACACCGATGACGCCCGGCATCGACTGCGCCGCCTTGACGTCGATCTTCTTGATCTGCGCATGCGCGTGCGGACTGCGCACGAACGCCGCGTGCTTCATGCCGGGCACCACCATGTCGTCCACATAGCGGCCTGCGCCGGTGATGAAGCGCCTGTCCTCCTTGCGCGCCACACGCGCGCCGACGCCTTCGATACCCATAATCGTTCTCCTCCAGAACCAGATGAGCCGATAGCGAATGAAGTCCGGCAAAGCGGGAAGAAGCGGAAAGGCGATGGATGATACCAATGCGGAAATGACAATTCCGCTATTTCGCTCTTCCCCGTTCGCTTTTCCTCAAGCCGCCTTCTTCGCCCTTCCCTTCGGCGCCTTGGCCATGGTCCTGGACGCAGCCAGGATCGCCTTGACGATGTTGTGATAGCCGGTGCAGCGGCAGATGTTGCCTTCCAGCTCGGCGCGCACGGTCGCTTCGTCCAGCCCCTGCGGGTGACGCCGGATCATGTCCACGGCGGTCATGATCATGCCGGGCGTGCAAAAACCGCATTGCAGGCCGTGGTGTTCGCGGAACGCCGCCTGCACCGGGTGCAGATCGCCCATGCCGGCAAGGCCTTCGATGGTGATCACTTCCGAGCCGGACGCCTGCACGGCCAGCATGGAGCAGGACTTCACCGCCTTGCCGTCGACATGGACGACGCAGGCGCCGCACTGCGAGGTGTCGCAGCCGACATGGGTGCCGGTCAGCCCCAGATGTTCCCTCAGGAAATGAACAAGAAGTGTCCGGTCCTCGACGGAGGCGCTGACCCGCCTCCCATTGACCGTCATTGATACATCCGACATGGAGCCTCCCCTGGGTTTTTAACCTTGGTACCCGGCATCCGACGAAACGCCGGCGAGGCGTTATTCTTATACGCAATAGCGCCGACGACAATAGCTGCCGTCGACGCAAGCACGCCAAGTTGAATGCGCCTAAAGTCTAATGTCGCAGGAATGCGCCGCCGAAGGAGGAGAATCCGTCAGGTGGCGCTGTCGGGTGGCGGGGCTTCCGCAGGTGCCGCCTGCCCCTTCTCGGCCGCCTCGCGCTCGGCCTCCTCCCGGGCGCGGCTGCGTTCGATCATGCGCGCGGTCCAGATCGAAATCTCGTAGAGGATGATGGTGGGGACGGCGAGGCCGATCTGGCTCAGCGGATCGGGCGGGGTCAGCACCGCCGCCACCACGAAGGCGAGGACGATTGCCCATTTGCGCTTGTCTTCCAGGGCCTTCGACGAGAGCAGTCCTACCCTCGCCATCAGGCTGGTGACCACCGGCAACTGGAACACCAGGCCGAAGGAGAAGATCAGCGTCATGATGAGACTGAGATATTCGGAGACCTTCGGCAGCAGCGAAATCTGCACCTCGCCCTCGCCGCCGGACTGCTGCATGGTGAGGAAGAACCACATCACCATCGGCGTGAAGAAGAAATAGACCAGCGAAGCGCCGATCAGGAACAGGATCGGCGAGGCGATCAGGAACGGCAGGAAGGCGGCGCGCTCGTTGCGATAGAGGCCCGGCGCGATGAACTTGTAGATTTGCGTCGCGATTAGAGGAAAGGCGATGACCATGCCGCCGAACATGGCGAGCTTGATCTGCGTGAAGAAGAATTCCTGGGGCGCCGTGTAGATCAGCTCAACCTTGGTCGGATCGAGGCCGGCCCAGCTCGTCGCCCATTTGAAGGGAATGACCAGCAGGTTGAACAGCGCCTTGGCGAAGAAGAAGCAGAACAGGAAGGCCACGAAGAACCCGCCGATCGACCACATCAGCCGAGTCCGCAGTTCCATGAGATGCTCGATGAGAGGCGCCGACGACTGGTCGATCTCATCCTTTTCGCTGGCGCTCACTTGGGCGTCCTCGTCGTCTTGCTTGCGGTCCTGACGGCGCTCGGCTTGGCGGCGGGTTTCTTCCCGGCAGGCTTGGCTTCCGCCGCCTTGGCCGGCGCTTTGCGGCTGGCGGCGGCCTTGCGACCGGACCCGTTCGTCGTGGCCTTCGGAGCGCTGGCCTTCACGGCAGCCGCCTTGGCGACTTTCGCGGTGCCCGGGGCCGCCGGCTTCGCCGCCCCTGCCCTGGCGGGCGGCGCCTTGTCACCGGCCGCCTGCACGGGCGGCACGGAAGCATCGGTCATGGCCGGAAACGGCGCCTCGGCTTCGGACGGCTTGGTCTCGGGAACCGGCGTCGCCTTCGGCTTGCCGGCGTCGTCGAGACTGGCCTTCACATCGGCCGCGGCCTTCTCGAAGGGATTGAGCTGCTTGCGGATTTCCGCCGCCGGATTGAGGCTGCGCAGCGAATCGACGGACTTCTTCACGTCCTCGAGTTCCGCTTCCTTCAGCGCCTCGTTGACCTGCTTCTGGAAATCATTTGCCATGCCGCGCATCTTGGCCGTCATCCGGCCGAAAGTGCGCAGCATCTGAGGCAAATCCTTGGGTCCGACGACCACGATCAGCACGACCGCGATCACCAGCATTTCGGACCAGCCGACATCAAGCATGACTACTCAACCCGAAAGGCGGAAACGGAATCAGCTCTTGCCGGCCTTTTCCTTGGAAGGCGAAACCGTTTCGTCGGCACGGTGCTCGACAGTGCGCGTATCGTCATCGTCGTCGGCCATGCCCTTCTTGAAGCTCTTGATGCCCTTGGCCATGTCGCCCATCAGTTCCGGGATCTTGCCGCGGCCGAATACCAGCAGCACGATCACCAGCACGATCAGCCAGTGCCAAATCGAAAACGAACCCATTGCACTCTCTCTCGTAAGTGTTCCAGAAACTGATCTATGCGCTTTCGCGCCCAGTTTCAAACGCAACTGGCACAATCTTCACGAATGATTTGAGAATGTCACGCGGTTTCGAGCAGCACGCCCGCGCAAATGCGCGCACCCCGGATCAGACGCTCAGTCTTCAGCCACCTTTGGGGTGAGCAGGCCCAGATCCTCCAGATCGAGATCGGTCAGCGGGTCCTCGTCCTCGGTCAGCGCGTCCGAATCGACGGGAGGCAGCGGAATGGCGAAATTGGCCGGCATGCGGCTGGACAAAAGGCCCGCCCCCTTCAGTTCCTCGATGCCCGGCAGGTCGCGCAGTTCCTCCAGCGAAAAATGATCGAGGAAGGCGTCGGTGGTGCCATAGGTAACCGGGCGGCCGGGCGTCTTGCGGCGGCCGCGCATGCGCACCCATTCGGTTTCGAGCAAGGTGTCGAGCGTGCCTTTCGAGGTCTCCACGCCGCGGATTTCCTCGATCTCGGCCCGGGTCACCGGCTGATGGTAGGCGATGATGGCCAGCACCTCCAGCGCGGCGCGCGACAGCTTCTTCTGCTGCACCGTATCCCGGCTCATCAGGAAGGCGAGATCACCGGCGGTGCGGAATGCCCACCCCTCGCCGACCCGCACCAGATTGACGCCCCGCACCGCATAGATGCGCTGCAGTTCAAGCATGGTCGCCGTCACGTCGACGCCATCCGGCAGGCGAGCCGCAAGCTGCTTTTCGCTGACCGGCCCGGCACTTGCGAAGACGATCGCCTCGGCCATGCGCGCCACCTCATGCGCATTGGTGCGCACGAGCCGGGCGCGCGGATCGTCGCCGTCTTCCTCGTTGGGGAACGGGATGACGGATGCGTTGCCGCCCTCGCTCATCACGACGCCTCCCCGGCCGCGCGAGGCCCTCGCCCGCGAAGGTAGAGCGGCGCGAAGGGCTCCTGCTGGCGCATCTCGACCGCCCCCTCGCGGACCAGTTCCAGCGACGCGGCGAAGGAACTGGCGATGGCGGTGCGCTTGTCCTCGGGCGTGGCCAGATAGCGGATCAGGAAGCCGTCGAGGGCGGTCCAGTCGTCCAGTTCGCCGATCATGCGCGTCAGGATCTCGCGGGCCTGCTTGAGCGACCAGACGCCCCGCCTGGCAATCTGCACATTGGTGGTGGCCTGCCGCTGGCGCTGCGACGCATAGGCGCTCAACAGATCGTAGAGCGTCGCCGAATACTGGTTGCGCTTTTCGACGATGACGATTTCAGGCATGCCGCGTGCGAAGACGTCGCGGCCGAGGCGGTTACGGTTGACCAGCCGGGTGGCCGCATCGCGCATGGCTTCGAGGCGGCGCAGGCGGAATTGCAGCACCGCCGCCAGTTCCTCGCCGCTCTGACCCTCCTCGCCCGGCTGCTTGGGGATCAGCAGCTTGGACTTGAGGAAGGCGAGCCACGCCGCCATGACCAGATAGTCGGCAGCCAGTTCAAGCCGCAGGGCGCGCACCCGATCGATGAAAACCAGATACTGCTCGGCCAGCGCCAGCACCGAGATACGGGCGAGGTCTACCTTCTGGTTGCGGGCCAGATGCAGGAGCAGGTCGAGCGGTCCTTCGAAGCCGTCGACATCGACAACCAGTGCGGGATCGTCGCTGCGCCGGTCATCGTCGGCCCACAGCCGTTCCATCGGCGTGAGCCTCGGTGCCTTCTGCTCCCCTGCTGCCGTCTGCGCCACGTTTCCTTGCTCCTGACGGCCCTGCCGCCCTTGCCAGCGGGATCAGGCCACCGCCGCGAAATACTCCGCAAATTCCGCCCGAAGCTCTTCTTCGGCACCCTCGTTTCGCGCGCCGATCACGGCCAGCGCCTGTTCGGCACGCTTCCGCGCCCGGCCTTCCAGGGCCTTCGCCTTCGACGCGGCGGCCGCCATTTCCTCCATGACGCCGTTGCAGTGAAGAACGATATCGACGCCAGCCGCAAGGATTGCCGCCGCCTTGGCCCCGAAATCCCCAGAAAGTGCCTTCATTGAGATGTCATCGCTGATCAGCAGCCCGTCGAAGCCGATTTCCCCGCGTATCACTTCCTCCACCACCTTGCCCGAAGTGGTGGCCGGGCCCTTCGGATCGATGGCGCTGAACACCACATGCGCGGTCATCGCCGCCGGCAGGTCGTTCAACGCTCTGAACGGGGCGAAATCGTGTCGGCGCAGCTCGTCCAGCGAGTCATGCACGGTCGGCAGCTCGAAATGCGTGTCGGCCGAGGCGCGGCCATGGCCGGGAATATGCTTCATAACCGGCAGCGCGCCGCCTTCCATCAAGCCTTCGGCCGAGGCCCGGCCAAGGGCGGCCACCGCATCGGGGTCGCGTCCATAGGCGCGCTGGCCTATGACGTCGTTGGCGCCCTCCACCGGCACGTCGAGGACCGGCAGGCAGTCGGCGGTGATGCCGTAGCGGGCAAGGTCGAAGGCATGCATGCGCGCATGCAGCCAGGCGGCGCGCAGGCCGGCCTCGCGATCGCGCCTGTGGATTTCGCCGACGGCGGCTGCCGGCGGGTAGTTCGGCGCCAGCGGCGGCCGCAGGCGCTGTACCCGGCCGCCCTCCTGATCGATGAACACCGGCGCATCCTCGCGCCCGACACAATCGCGCATGGAAGCGACGAGATCGCGGATCTGCTCCGGCTCGCTGATGTTGCGGGCAAAGAGGATGAACCCCCACGGGCTTTCACCCCGATAGAAGCGGATTTCCTCGCGGGTGAGCGAATGGCCGGCACAGCCGAGGATGAGCGTCTTTGATTCGGTCATACGCTGAATTTAGAGGGTTCGGGCGGGAAAGGGAATCGCCCCTTCGGAATACAAAAGAGCCGGCGCGTTTCCGCACCGGCCCGGTTCGACGGGATATCCCCGGCGTCCGTTACTTCGAGACGAAGCAGGCGCCGCCGGCAGCCTTGTACTTCTCGCACAGGCTGATCGCCTTGGCGCGCGAGTCCGCGGCAACGCGAACTCGGTAGAAGGTGCCCTTGCCGGCCACCTCGGCCTTGACGATGTTGACGCTGCGGCCCTCCAGCACGCTTGCGTAGCGGCGGGCGAGGTCCTGATAGGTGGACTGCGCCGCCTCGACGCTCGGCTGCGAGGCGATCTGCATGGCCCAGGTTCCCGCTGCCGCCGCATTCGGATCGAGCGCGGCAACCTGTCCGGACTTGACCTCGCCAACGATATCGACGGGTTGCTCGGCCGGACGCTGGGGCGCGACGGGCGCTGCCGAAGGCGTATTGGCCGACTGCTGCGGAGCGGCGGGCGTCACGGCCCCGGTCTGCTCGGCGCCCGGCGCGCTGACCGCCTGCGGGGCAGGATCGGTCGGCTCCGTTGCCGCGATCTGCTGGGCGGGCGCGGGATCCTCGCGCGGGACGAGCGTTCCATCCGGCCTGACGACCATGGTGCGCACCTTGCGCGGCGCTACCGCCGGCACCTCGTCCGCGGCCGCATCGTTCTCGACGAGAGCCGGCGCGATACGATCCTCGGACTTGCCGGCCGGCTGCGCGGCTTCATCCACCGGCAACCCGCCCACGACGCGGGCTTCGGGAGCCGTGGAGGTCACGTCGATCGGCTGCTCGGCATCGGAAACCAGCTTTTCCTGGGTGGGGGCCGCAGGCCTGCCGCCCTTGGCCACCATGTCATAGACCTTGTTGTCCTGATTGGGGATGACGGTGCCGCCGGGGTTTTCCGGCTTGACCTTGATCGGCGCGTCATCAGCCTTGACCAGCACCGGCGCATCGCCGGAACCGCCACCGCCGAAAGACAGGGCAAAGGCTCCGATGCCGCCGATCAGCGCCACCGCGCCGACAACGGCGGCGGCCAGCAGCATGCGATTGCGCGGACGCTGCACTTCCGTCTCGCCCGCTTCGGACATGGTCTCGCCGGCGTCCGGGTCGTAGTCGAACCCGTCATCGGCAGCCGCCTGCGGCGCATAGGGCTGGCTGGCGGCCGCGTCGAACTCGAAGTCATCGAACGCCTGGTCATAGGCATCGGCCGCGACCTGCGCCGAGCCACCGGCGGCAGCCTGCTCCGGCTGCTGGCGGGGCGCCTGGAAAGCAGCGGCCTGCTGCGCCGGCGCCGGTGCGGGCGTCGGCTCGCCGAGATTCATCTCGTTCAGGAGGCTGGAGAACTCGGCATCGAGGTCGTCATAGGCCGGCGCTTCCGTCTTGTCCTCCTCGAAGGGGACATCCGGAATATCGAGATCGTCGGCCAGGGCGACAGCCTTTTCGGGAATCTCGATCGTCTCCAGCTCCGGTATTTCGGCAACCGGCGGACGGGCAGGCGCTGCCGCCACCTCGGACAGTTCCGAATAAGCCGCGGGCGTTTCTGCCCCGACCTGATCGGTGGTGCGATAATCCTGCTCCACCTCATAGCTGCCGGCAGCGGGCTCCGCCTCGTAGTGGTAGGCGGTGGCGCCGGTCTGCTGGACAGGCTGGGCAAAGCTCGCCTGCGGCTGGACGGGATCCGGCTGCGGGCGGATGAAGGGCGTGCCGCGGCTCCAGTTATGCGCCTGGGCAGCGGCTGCGGCGACCGCGGCGGCGGTCGGAATGAACGGCTTCAACGCCTCGACCGGATCGGCCGAGGTCTCATCGGCATACTGCTCTCGCGCGTCGTCCGCATGGGAGGCGGCGTCGAAGGCTGCAAGATCGATATCGAGGTCGAAGTCGTCCGGATTGGACACGGATTCCTGCGGCTGGACCGAAGCCTCGTACACCGGTGCGGCCGGCTCGACATGAACGTCGAGGGGCTTTTCCAGTTGGAAATCGGGCTCGTAGGCCGGCTCCGGGCGCGCCGACATCCTGTTGAGCAGCGCATTCAACTCGTCTTCGAGCGACGCGGCGGGCGCTTCAGGCGCGGGTTCCGGCTCGGAATATTCGTAGCTGTCCTGGCTGTAAGCCTGTTCCGCGCCGTAGTCCTGTTCCTCGGCATAGCCGGCCTGGGTGGGCTGCTCGTCGAAAACGGCGGCGGCCAGAGCGCGCTCGAAATCGTCGCCCTCTTCGTGAGGCTCGCTCGCGACCGGCTCCTGCGGCGCAGGGATTGCGGCTTCCGGCTCGTCGAAAACGAAATCGGAATCGTCGAACGCCGGAAACTCTTCCGCGGAAGCGGTCTCCCGGGGTGCATCCTCCTCAAATTCGGAGGCGAACGAAGCTTCGATCTCGCCGAGTTCCTGCTCGTCGGACTGCGGGGCATCCGGCAGGTCCGATGCCAACATCTTCTCGAAATCAGCAAAGTCGGGATGCTCTTCGGGAGCGGCCCCGGCAGACGCCGGCGGCGCGGCATCGGCGGACTGGTCGAAGGCGGATTCGTCGAAGAAGAAATCCTCGGCAGGCTGGGCGGCCCGCTCCTCGCCGGCATAGGGCTCCGCGACGGACTCTTCAGCTTGCGGATAGGCGGCTTCGGGTGCCGGCGCGGGCTGCGGCTCCTCGCCGAACTCGCCCATCAGTTCCTTCTCGAGGTCGATGGCGAAATCGTCCTCGGCCGCAGGTTGCGAACGGGCCTCGTCTTGCGGCTTGACCGGAACGCGCGGATCGAAACCCATGATCCGAGTCAGTTCCGCGAACGGATCGTCTTCCGCGATATCGTCGCGGTCTGCTATCCTCAGCTGGGTTCTGTCTGCCATCGTCGTTCCCGAACTCGCACAATCGGACGCCATCGACGTCGCGTAGGTTGGCCCCTACCAGCGCAATGTGGGCAAATGGTGACAGGTATTCCGCTGTAGTCTAACGCATCTCTTTCGGTGCATCGGCACCGACAAGCGTCAGACCGGACTGAAGAACGTCAGCAACGGCCTGCACCAGCCCTAGTCTGGCAAGCGTCAATTGTGGATCGTTAACCTTAACAAAACGTAAGTCGGGGTTATCGGTGCCACGATTCCAGTGTGCGTGGAAGGAACTTGCCAGGTCATAGAGGTAGAATGCCAGCCGATGCGGCTCCTGCGAGGACGCCGCCTGCTCGATCAGCCTGGGATATTCCGCGAGCTTGCGGATCAGCCCGATCTCGCCCTCATCCGACAGGCCCGAAACGGCAGCCGACAGCGTCTCGCGGCCTGGTTCGGCGATGCCCATCTGCTCGCGCGCCTGCCGCAACACGGAATGGCAGCGCGCCGAGGCATACTGCACGTAAAACACCGGGTTGTCCTTCGACTGCTCGGTCACCTTGGCGAAGTCGAAGTCGAGCGGCTCGCTGTTCTTGCGGTAAAGCATCATGAAGCGGATCGGGTCGCGCCCCACCTCCTCGACGACCTCCCGCAGGGTCACGAAATCGCCGGAACGCTTCGACATGCGCACCGGCTCGCCGTCACGGAACAGCTTGACGAGGTTGCACAACAGCACCGTCAGCTTCAGGTCACCGCCGGAAATGGCCTTCGCCAGCGCTTCCAGCCGCTTCACATAGCCGCCGTGGTCGGTGCCGAGCACGAAGACCAGTTCGTCGAAGCCGCGCCCATATTTGTCCTTCATGTAGGCCACGTCGCCGGCGAAATAGGTGTAGGAACCATCCGACTTGACCAGCGGCCGGTCCATGTCGTCGCCGACATCGGTGGAACGGAACAGCGTCTGCTCGCGGTCCTCCCAATCCTCGCTCTTCTCGCCCTTCGGCGGCGGCAGCTTGCCCTTGTAGACGAAGCCCTTGAAGGTCAGGTCGTTGATGGCGGTCTGGATCGCGCCGCCATTGCCGGCATGCAGGGTACGCTCGGAAAAGAACACCTCGTGATGGACGTTGAGCAGCGCGAGGTCATCGCGGATCATCACCATCATCGCGTCGATGGTGCGGTCCTTGACCAGTGCCAGGGCCTCCACCTCGGGCATTTCCAGCAGCTTGCCGCCGAACTCCTTGGCCAGGTCCTGCCCGACGGGCATGAGGTAATCGCCCGGATAGAGACCGGGCGGGATTTCGCCGATCGTCTCGCCCAGCGCCTCGCGGTAGCGCAGGAAGGCTGAGCGGGCGAGCACGTCGACCTGCGCGCCGGCGTCGTTGATGTAATATTCCTTGGTCACCTCATAGCCGGCGAAGTCCATGAGGTTGGCCAGCGCATCGCCCACTACCGCACCGCGACAGTGGCCGACATGCATCGGCCCCGTCGGGTTGGCCGAGACATATTCGACGTTCACCTTGCGCCCGCCGCCGAATTTCGAGCGGCCGTAGTCGGCCGCCTGCGCGAGGATACCGGTCAGGTGGTGCTGCCAGAAACCGTCGGTAAGGCGCAGGTTGACGAAGCCCGGCCCCGCCACTTCGGCGCTGGCGACATCGGCATCCCGGGAGAGCGCCGCCACGAGGCGTTCTGCCAGCGCGCGCGGATTCTGGCCGGCCGGCTTGGCCAGGACCATGGCCGCATTGGTGGCCAGATCGCCGTGGCTGGCATCGCGCGGCGGCTCGACGGCGATGCGCGACAGATCGAGCGCGGCCCCGTTCTTGTCTTTCAGATCAAGCGCTTCTACGGCTTTGATGATCCGCGCGGTGAAGTCGGCGAAGATGTTCATTCCAAATCTCGTGAGCTAACAGGCCTCGTTTGGCCAAGACTGCCAACAGTATGAACGTCATCCCGCAAGCCAAGTCGAGCGGAGCGAGAATGGCTATCCGGGATCCATTCCATAACCTGCAATCGTTCCGGCATGGATCCCGGACAATTGACCTGCGCTTCGCTCCGGTCACTTTCCGGGATGACGGCGCCTGCTCGACAGCCGCAGCAAAATCGGCTTCGCCCTAGCTCAAATCCGGCGTGTGGTCAAACAGGCGCCGGTGCTCCTTGAGTGCATAGGTGTCGGTCATGCCGGCCAGGAAATCGGCCACATGGCGCGCCTTGATGCGGTCTTCCGCACGGTCGAGCCCCTCACGCCAGCCCTCGGGCATGGCGCGGGGATCGGCAAAATAGGCATCGAACAGGTCGGCGACGATCCTCTCGGCCTCGGCGCGCACGCGCATGACTTCCGGGTGCCGGTAAAGGTGCTTGTAGAGGAACGCCTTCAGCTCCTTCTCCTCGGCGGCCATTTCCGAAGTGAAGGTGACGATGGTTTCGCCGGCCGCGCGCACCGCCTCGGCGCTGACGGGCCGCAGCCGGGCAAGGTTCGCGCCGGCGGCCGAAATCACGTCCTCGACCATCATGGTGATCTGGCGTCGCATCAGCTCATGACCGATGCGCACGTCGTCGAGCGCGGGATAGAGCTCGCGCACGGCACGCAGGATCTTTCCCGGTAGCGCAAGGTCTTCCAGCATGTCGAGTTCAAGCAGGCCGGCGCGCAGGCCGTCGTCTATGTCATGGGTGTTGTAGGCGATGTCGTCGGCAATCGCCGCGCACTGGGCCTCGATGCCGGCATGGCGGTCCAGTTCCAGGTCGTGCAATTCGTTGTAGGACCGGATGGTGGCCGGCAGCGGCCCGGCCAGCGCCTCGCCCTTCGCATCGACCAGCGGCCCATTGTGCTTGACCAGGCCTTCCAGCGTCTCCCAGCTCAGGTTGAGGCCGTCGAACTCGGCATAGCGGCGCTCCAGCCGGGTGACGATGCGCAACGACTGGGCGTTGTGGTCGAAACCGCCCCAGGCCGCCATCTTCTCGTTCAGCGCATCCTCGCCGGTATGGCCGAACGGCGTGTGGCCGAAATCGTGCACCAGCGCCACCGCCTCGGCGAGGTCCTCGTCACCCCGCAGCGCGCGCGCCAGCGCGCGGGCGATCTGCGCCACCTCGATCGAATGGGTGAGACGGGTGCGGTAGTGGTCGCCCTCGTGGGCGATGAACACCTGCGTCTTGTGCTTGAGGCGGCGGAAGGCGGTCGAATGGATGATGCGGTCGCGGTCGCGCTGGAACGGCGTGCGCGTCGGGCTTTCCGGCTCCGGGAACAGACGCCCGCGCGTGCGGGCCGGGTCCGTGGCGTAGGGCGCGCGCGGCCGGTAGCCGAAACCGATATTGCCGAGCCGGGCGGTTCCGGCCTGTCCTTCGTCCATGCTTTCCCCAGTGGTCGTGCCAGCGGTCGGGTGTGGGCGCATACCCACGACCGATTGTTGACTTGCTGGCGTGACGTACATACCTATCATGCGAAATCAAAAGCAAGGTGACGCCATGAGCGCGAACGCCGCAACCGCCATCAATGTCGAAGTGACCGAAGCCGCCGCAAAGCGCATCGCCCGCATCGTCTCCGACGAGCCGGGGAAAACCGCCCTGCGCGTTTCCGTCGAAGGCGGTGGCTGTTCGGGCTTCTCCTACAAGTTCGATCTGGTCGAGGGGCCCGACGATGGCGACGTCGCCATCGAGAGGGACGGCGCCACGGTGCTGATCGACGACATCTCGCTGGTCTATATGGGCGGCTCCATCATCGACTTCGTCGACGACCTGATGGGCCAGTCCTTCCAGATCAGGAACCCGAATGCCGTGGCTTCCTGCGGCTGCGGCACCAGCTTCTCGATCTGACCATGCCACGCGCCGGCGCGGTCCGTCAGGTCGCGCTGTCGGCGGGGCGCGATCTCGACGCTACCCTCGCCTATTGGCACGACGTGCTGGGCTTTCAGCCCCACGCCCGCTTCGACCCGCCCGGAATAGCCTTCATCCTGGCCGGCGGGGTACGGCTGCTGTTCATGGACGGGGTGCCGCCGGGCACCGTCTATCTCGACATCGACGGATTGCTGGACTTCCACGAAAAGGCCGATGCGGCGGGCGTTCCCTTCACCGCAGCGCCTGCCCTCTCCTTCCACGACAAGGACGGCCTGTTCGGCCCTGCCGGCGACAAGGAATGGATGGCCTTCCTCAAGGACCCGGCCGGCAACACGATCGGCCTCATCGAACGCCGGCAGGATTGAAAAGGCCGCCCTGCGGCGGCCTCTCCATCATTGCTTGATCGACGACAGCTAAGCCTCGGACGACATCGCCGCCTCGCGCAGGCCGTGCGCATCCCCGGTGGCGCCATTGAAGACCAGATTGAGCAGCACGGCGGCAATCGACGCCAGCAGGATGCCGGAATCGACCAGCGGGCCGATAGCCTTGGGCAGCCAGATGTGGAAATCGGGCGCCACCACCGGGATCATGCCGAAGCCGAGCGCAATCGCCACGATGAACAGGTTGTTGCGGTTGCCCTTGAAGTCGACGGCAGACAGGATGCGGATGCCGGTGGCCGCAACCATACCGAACATGACGATGCCGGCGCCGCCAAGCACGACGGTCGGCACGGCTTCCACCAGCGCGCCCATTTTCGGGATCAGCCCCAGCACCACCATGATGACGCCGCCGGCGACGCAGACGAAACGGCTGCGAATGCCGGTGACGCCCACCAGCCCGACATTCTGCGAGAAGCTGGTATAGGGGAAGGTGTTGAAGACGCCGCCCAGCACGGTGCCGAGGCCGTCCATGCGCAGCCCCGCGGACAGCGATTCGGGCGTGATCTTCTTGCCTGTCATTTCGCCCAGGGCCAGGAACATGCCCGTGGATTCGATCAGCACCACGATCATCACCAGCACCATGGTGAGGATGAGAACCGGGTCGAAGATCGGCATGCCGAAATGGAAGGGCATGATGGGCGCGAACCAGGCGGCGTTGGCCACCTTCTCGAAATGCATCATGCCGAGCAGGCCGGCGATGATGCCGCCGGCGATGATGCCGATCAGCACCGCCACATTGGACAGGAAGCCCTTGCCGAACCGCGCCACGCTGACGACGATGGCAAGCACCACCAGCGACAGGACGATGTTGGACACCGGGGCGTAGGCCGCGTTCGGCACGGTAGGGGCAAGCGCCAGCCCCGCGGGAACGGCCGGGACGGCCCCGCCCTCCGCGCCGGCCGCATCGGCGACAGCCTTCAGCCATGCGGCATGCTCGGGATTGACGAGCTTCGGAGCGGTCGGCCCCACCGGCATGCCGAAGATCCAGTTGATGCCGATCTTCATGATCGACACGCCAATGACGAGGATGATGGTGCCCGTGACCACCGGCGGGAACAGCCGCAGCATGCGGCTGACGAACGGTGCGATGAGGATTGTTATGATGCCCGCGCCGATGATGGCGCCGAAGATCATGCGCGCGCCCTCCTGGCCCGGATTGGCGACCGCCATGGAAACCATCGGGCCGACGGCGGCGAAGGTCACGCCCATCATGACCGGCAGCTTGATGCCGAACCACGGCGTGGCGCCGAACGATTGCAGGATCGAGACGATACCGCAGACGAAGAGGTCGGCCGAGATCAGGAATGCGACGTCCGCAGGCTCCAGTTGCAGCGCCCTGCCCACGATCAGGGGCACCGCGATGGCGCCGGCATACATGACGAGCACATGCTGGAGACCGAGCGTGAACAGGCGCGGCGCCGGCAGCATCTCGTCGACGGGATGCGTCGATGCTGTTGACATGTTGTCCTCCCTTTGCGCAACAGTCCGGAAGCGGGTTCCATAGACTGCCGCGATGGTGCAGGATCGCAACGATCCGGCAAAGAGACCATCAAGAACTGTTTGAAATAATCGCGAGAATTTCATGAAGATCGCCACCTGGAACATCAACGGCGTGCGCGCCCGCATCGGCAATCTCACCCATTGGCTGCGGGAAAGCGCGCCGGCCATCGTGTGCCTTCAGGAGATCAAGACCGTCGACGACCAGTTCCCCAAGGCCGAGATCGAGGCGCTCGGCTATAACGTCGAAACCCATGGCCAGAAAGGCTTCAACGGCGTGGCGCTGCTTTCCAGGCTGCCGTTCGACGAGGTCAATCGCGGCCTGCCGGGCGACGATGCGGACGAGCAGGCCCGCTTCATCGAAGGCGTGTTCTCGACGCCGAAGGGGGCGCTGCGCGTCGTCTCGCTTTACCTGCCCAACGGCAACCCGATCGATGATCCGGCGAAGTTTCCCTACAAGCTTTCATGGATGGACCGGCTGGAAGCCTGGGCGCGCGAGCGACTGGCGCTTGAGGAGGCGCTGGTGCTGGCCGGCGACTACAACGTGATTCCAGAGCCCATCGACGCAAAGAACCCGCAGGCCTGGGTGAACGACGCCCTGTTCCAGCCGCAGACCCGGCAGGCCTTCCGGCGGCTGAAGAACCTCGGCTTCACCGAGGCGGTCCGCGCCGTCACCGACAAGCCGGACGTCTATACGTTCTGGGATTATCAGGGCGGCGCCTGGCAGAAGAATAACGGCATCCGCATCGACCATTTGCTGCTGTCGCCCGAAGCCGCCGACAGGCTGGGCTCGGCCTCGATCGAGAAGCACGTGCGGTCGTGGGAAAAGCCGTCCGATCACGTGCCGGTTGCGGTCGAACTGGAGCTTGAGGCGGCGTAACCCGCGTCAACGCGGCTTGCCGGCTGGATTTCAACCCGGCAGGAATGACGGCAGCATAGAGCAGAAAGCTACTGGTTGATGCCCTTGGCCAGCATGTCGTCGGCCAGCGCTATGGCGGTGCGGCGGTCAGCCTCGGCCGCCAGCGCGAAGGCTTCTTCCTGCATGCCGCGTATCCAGCCCTGGTCGGACGGCTGCGCACGTTCCAGCGCGGCGGTCATCATGGCAAGGCCACGCACCACCTTGCCGCTGTGGAACAAAAGGTTGCCGAGCGTCGCCTGCGCGCCGGCATGGCCCTTCTCCGCTGCGAGTTGCAGCCAGCGGCCGGCCTGCTTGGCGCTGGCCTTCATGCCGCCCTCGCCGGTCAGGAACATCTTGCCCATTTCATACTGGGCGTTCGGATTGCGGTAGTTGGCGGCGGCCCGCATGAAATATTCCTGCGCGGCTACCGGATCGGGCTGCACGGGCGTGCCGGGTATGCCCGTCTTCAGATAATCGCCCAGCGCCACCAGCGCATCGGACACGTAGCTTTCTTCCGGGGAGCCCGGTTCGACATCCTGCGCCGCGATCTCGCTGAAGAACTTGTAGGCCTCGTAGTCGTTGCGGGTGACGCCGTCGCCCTCGGCATACATGCGCGCCAGTTTCCAGGTGGCGCCGATCTGGCCGTTCTCGGCCGCATAGCGATAGGCTTCGACGGCCTGCTCCTTGTGTCCGCTCTGATAAGCGGAAAAGCCGAAGCGGAACACAGCGAAGGGGTTGGATTTCGGCTTCACGCCGGTCTTGTCGTCAAAGACATTGTCGTCGAAGGCAAGGGCGCGGTCCGTCGCCGACAAGGCCGCACAGGCCATCACCGCCCAGACGAGACAGGAGCGCAGCAGCCGCGCCATATTTCCCGAGGAGCCGGCCGCGCCTTGCGCCGAGAACGGGCGCGCACGAACGGTCCCTTCCCTTGCGGGAAGCACCATAGAACCTGAGCGGGAAATAGCCGGGACTTCCATACTCTTCCTTGCGCCTGCCACACCGCCGGCACACACTCTTCGATCGCGCATGACGACAAGGTGCAGCCGATATTCCAGCGGACCCCGTTCTTATGTCTTGCCGCTTTTGCCGGGGCCCTAATGAAGTGCTCCGGGTTTATGGCGGGAAGTAGGCGGTTCTCGCTGCGGCAGGCCTAGCACAGGGGAAGTTGAACGACTGTTGCAGATTCACCACAAACTCGACACGTCCCTAATCCTTGGTGAAGAGCGGGGCCGGGCCGGGGTTGGGAAACAGAGTCCAGAAAGGCGCTTAAGCGATTGAAGATAAAAGAAAAGCCCGGCGATTGCCGGGCTTTCTGAAGTCGCGATGCAATTACCACTTCATGCTGTAGCCGGCGAGGCCGGAGAATGACCAGCCATTGCCTACGGCGTAGTTGGCCGCGCCATATTCAGTCTCCTTGACCGAACCCACATGAGAGATGCCGCCGCCAAGGCGCAGTTCACCACCGAACTGATCTTTCATGATCAGGCCGGTTCCAACGGTAACGACATCGCCGTAGAGGTCCCAACCCGTAGATACGCCCCTATCCCACATCACGAATGCGGTTCCCGAAATGTTGTCAGTGAACGAGTGACCGATACCCGCCATGACGGTCCAGCCATCGCGCCAATTGTAGTGATTTGGGCGTTCGATATCAGGTATGAAACCAGGCTTCAGGACGAGCGTCAGATCCTTATTTACAGACCAGTCAGTCCACTTAACCGAACCGTAAGCCAACCAGCCGGGCGCAATACCTGTCTGGAACTTTGCTTCTACGCTTTGGGGCAGCTTTCCTGTACCGCCAGCCGCGATTGAACCAAGCTGGAGATGGTTGGCGTTGCCGTCTGCATCAATCTTAGTTCCAGAGCGGTACAGCAATTGCCCACGCAACGCGATTTCAGGAATCTCATAGGCAACGCCTGCCCGCCAGCCCCAGGCAGTTCCAGAAAGCTCCGCGCCCAGCGCGTGGACGACGGGCGCACCGGGCAGCGGCAGGATCTGGCCGAGGGTCAAGTCGTAGTCGAAATCCTCGACGAACACGCCACCGAGAACGGACAGGCGACCCTTTTCCAGATCGAACCCCACTGCACAGGTCGCACCGTACTCCATGACAGTGAAGGTTTCTTCCAGCTTGCCTTGCCCGCTAGTGTCCGTAAGGCGCGGCGTGTCATAAGACGAAGCTGCTCCAAATGCGTTCGCGATGGTGCCGGCACAGGACAAGTTATCCGAGATGCGGAACTTGGCAGCCAGCGACGGCATCACATAGGTGTCGGCATAGTCATGGCCGACATTCGACGGGCCGCTGACGATCTTGCGCTCCGGACTCACCACGGTGATGCTGGTGCGCGCGTTGAAGTTGCCCTGCTCGAACAGGATATCCGTGTCCGCCGTGCCGCGCGAGAAGCCGCCGGCCTGCGCCGCGGCCGTGCCAAGAAGAGAAAGCGCGGTTGCTGCCGCAAGCGCCGCCAAACCCTTTTTATTCATGAATTCCTCTCCCCGAAAATTCGTGGTTGCTAGCTAGAACCAATTCGAAGTGGCGATGCAACATCGATGTTCATGGCGTACAAGTACGGTTTTTCGGCAGGGTCACGAACAGACTTGGCGTCATCTTCGAGAATGGCCGAAACTGGCCATTTTTGGCCCCAGCAATCTTAAATTCCGGATAAATCCACCCGTCCGAAAGGAAAAATGCCCTATTTTCGACCCGGATTCGCCCGATTGTTACATTCCGGCAACAATGGGTCCAAATCTTCCGTTTACGTCAATTCTTACGTTACGGGAGACAGCCGCGAAGCAGGGTGACGGTGCGTGCGGCAGCGCATCCCGCATGCCCGAATCGCCCGGCGGAAAACAAGGCGGCCCGAGGATCGAATCCGTCCTCAGGCCGCATTCATTTTCGGTAAATATCGCTGGAGCAGCGGGCGTTCTGACGAACGCTGCTCCAGCCTGGTTTCTTTGGCCGCATTTATGCAACGCTAGACGATTCCGTCCGGCTGCAAAATGCTCTATCCGGCGGAACGCACCCGTTCGAGCGCCACGCCAAGCCGTTGCTGGGTTTCCTCGAACTCGGCCAGTTTCTCGCGCTCGGCCGTCACAACCTCTTCCGGCGCGTTGGCGACGAACTTTTCGTTCGACAGCTTCTTGGCCAGGCGCGCGATCTCCTGCGTTACCTTGGCGACCTCCTTCTGGAGGCGGGCGGCCTCGGCCTTGAGGTCGACCAGTTCGCCCAGCGGCAGGCAGACCGTGGCCTCGCCCAACACCATCTGGGCGGAGCCCTTCGGGGCCGCATCAGCCAGCGAGATGTCGCCGACGCGGGCCAGCCGGCGGATGGCCGTCTCATGGCGGGCCAGCCGCTCACGCGTGGTCTCGTTGGCGTCCACCACGACCAGCGGCGCGATCGCCGCCGGCGGCACGTTCATTTCCGAACGCACCGAGCGGATGCCGGACACGAGATCGACCAGCCAGTTGATATCGGCCGCGGCCTCCGCATCCTCGAATTCAGGGGCCGGCCAGGTCGCGTGGCACAGAAGCGTCGACCGCTCACGGCCCTCGCCGGCCGTCTGCGCCCACAGCTCCTCGGTCATGAACGGCATCATCGGGTGCAGGAGCTTGTAGATCTCATCCAGCACGAAGGCGAAGCAGGCGCGGCTTTCGGCCTTGGCAGCCTCGTCGTCGCCCATGAATACCGGCTTCAAAAGCTCGACATACCAGTCGCAGACGAGGTTCCACACGAAGCGATAGGCCGCCCCCGCCGCCTCGTTGAAGCGATAGGTGGCGATGCCCTCGGTGACGGCGCGCGCCGCACGCGTCAGCTCGGTCAGGATCCAACGGTTGACGGCCAGCTTGGCGTCGCCCAGCCAGAAGTCGTCGTCGCGCGCCACGCCGTTCATCTGGGCGAAGCGCGTGGCGTTCCACAGCTTGGTGCCGAAATTGCGGTAACCGGCAATGCGGGCCGGGTCGAGCTTCACGTCGCGGCCCTGCGCGGCCATGATGGCCAGCGTGAAGCGCAGCGCATCGGCGCCGTATTCGTCGATCAGTTCCAGCGGGTCGATGACGTTGCCCTTGGATTTAGACATCTTGGCGCCGTGCTTGTCGCGCACCAGCGCATGCACATATACGGTGTGGAAGGGCTCCTCGTTCATGAAGTGCAGGCCCATCATCATCATGCGGGCCACCCAGAAGAAGATGATGTCGAAGCCGGTCACCAGCACGTCGGTCTGGTAGTAGGTCTTCAGTTCGGGCGTCTGGTCCGGCCAGCCGAGCGTCGAGAACGGCCACAGGGCCGAGGAGAACCACGTATCGAGAACGTCCTCGTCACGGGTGAGAATCTCGCCCGGCTCGAAATTCTCCAGCCGTTCCTCGACCCAGGCCTTCCAGGGGCCTTCCTGGGCCAGATAATACTGGACGGCGGCGTCCAACGCCTCCTGCTCCGTCTTCTCCACGAAGACATGTCCATCCGGGCCATACCAGGCCGGAATCTGATGGCCCCACCAGAGCTGGCGCGAGATCGTCCAGGGCTGGATGTTCTCCATCCAGTCGAAATAGGTCTTTTCCCAGTTCTTCGGCACGAAATTGGTGCGCCCCTCGCGCACCGAGGCGATGGCCGGCTTCGCCAGTTCGGCGGCATTCACATACCACTGGTCGGTGAGGAAGGGTTCGATCGGCACGCCGCCGCGATCGCCGTGCGGCACGGTGTGCCGGTGTGGCTCGATCCTGGCGAGGAACCCGCCCTCCTCCATGATCTTCACGATCAGCTTGCGCGCCTCGAAACGGTCCAGGCCGTGGAGCTGGTCCCACACGCCCTCGCGCGCCGGCGTCACCTCGACGCCTTCGAGGAAATCCTCATTGTCCTTGATGTTGATGGCCGCCTCGACGGTCAGCACATTGATGGCAGGCAGCTTGTGGCGCTTGCCGACCTCGAAGTCGTTGAAGTCGTGCGCAGGCGTGATCTTGACCGCGCCCGTGCCCTTCTCCGGGTCCGAATATTCGTCGGCGACGACCGGAATGGAGCGCCCGACGATCGGCAGCACGACCTTGCGCCCGACCAGCTTCCTGAAGCGCTCGTCATCCGGGTGAACGGCGACGCCGGTATCGCCCAGCATGGTCTCGGGGCGCGTGGTGGCGACGGTAACGTAGGTATCCGGGTTCTCGGGATCGTAGGTGACGCCCTTGACCGGATAGCGGAAGTGCCACAGATGGCCGTCCATCTCCTTCTGCTCGACCTCGAGGTCGGAAATGGCGGTCAGCAGCGCCGGATCCCAGTTCACAAGGCGCTTGTCCTTGTAGATCAGCCCTTCCTTGTAGAGCGTGACGAAGACCTCCAGCACCGCCTTCGAGAGGCCCTCGTCCATGGTGAAGCGCTCGCGCGACCAGTCGCAGGAGGCGCCGAGGCGCTTCAACTGGTTGAAGATGGCGCCGCCGGATTCGGCCTTCCATTCCCAAACCTTGTCGATGAATTCCTCGCGGCTGAGGTCGCGGCGGTGGATCTGCTTTTCCATAAGCCGGCGCTCGACCACCATCTGCGTGGCGATGCCGGCATGGTCCATGCCCGGCTGCCACAGCACGTTCTTGCCCCGCATGCGCTCGAAACGCACCAGAATGTCCTGCAGCGTGTTGTTGAGCGCATGGCCCATATGCAGGGAGCCGGTGACATTGGGCGGCGGAATGACGATGGCGAAGGCTTCCGCGCCATCCTCCGCACCGGCGCCGGCCCGGAAAGCATCCGCCTCGTCCCAGGTTTTGGCTATTCTCGGCTCGACGGTCTTCGCGTCGTAGGTTTTTTCAAGCATGGAGTGAGGTCCGGACTGTCGGGATTCGTCATCACGGTAAATCGGATGGGCCGCGCCAAGTCAACCGCGACGCCGCTCCATCGCGCTTGACCACCTGCGCCGTGATCGTCTAGCGTCCAGCCGCTGCTGTAGGGCGCATCGGCTTCGGGCCGGAGGGGCATTGCCCGCCTACGACATCTTCAACCGATATGCGCCATGCCAAACCTCGAACACGCCCGAAAGCAGGCCAAGCTTCATCTGAAGTGGCACCGTTTCAGGCGACTCAAGACTCGGCGACCAACGCCCGCAGAACCGGCACCAGCGCCAGTGGCAGGTCCTCCGCGATCAGGCCCGGCCCGAAATGGCTGCCTGCCTCGGCATGCATCCACACCGCCGCGCAGGCCGCCTCGAAGGCCGGCATGCCCTGCGCCAGCAGTCCGGCGACAAGCCCCGCCAGCACATCGCCCGAGCCGGCGGTCGCCAGCCACGGCGCGCCGTTGGCGTTGATGGCTGCACGGCCGTCCGGCGCGGCGATCACCGTGTCCGGCCCCTTGGCAATGACGATGCCATGGCAGCGGGCCGCCGCCTTCCGCGCCCTCTCCGGCTTGGACAGGACCTCATCGGCAGCCAGATCGGGGAACAGGCGGGCGAACTCGCCGTCATGCGGGGTCAGCACCAGCGCCGGCCCATCCTTTGGAGCCGCCGCCGCAAACAACAGGTCTGACTGCTGGCGAAAGGCCGTGAGGCCGTCGGCATCCAGCACCAGCCCTTCCACGCTGCCCTGCGCGCCCAGCACGGCCAGCGCGAAATCGCGTGCCTTTTCGCCCACCCCGAAGCCGGGGCCGAGCACCAGCGCCGACGGGCGGCGCTCGGCAAGGAAAGCCTCAAGCTCGGCCGTGTCGTCGATCTTGCGCAGCATGATCGAGGTGAGATGCGCGGCATTGACCATGAGCGCATTGGCCGGCGACAGCACGGTGACCGCCCCTGCCCCGCTGCGCGCCGCCGCGAGCGCCGACAGACGCGCGGCACCGGTAGAGGCTGGTCCGCCGGAAAAGACGCCGACATGGCCGCGCCGATATTTGTGGGTGTCGACATCCGGCACGGGCAACGCCGTCAGCCAGAGCGCCGGGCCGTTCTCGAACGTCCTGACCTGCAACCCGCCTATGACAGCATCGCCGATGCCGATATCGGCCACCACCACCTCACCGCAGTGGCCCCGCCCCGGCATCAGCAGGTGACCGGGCTTTTTGCGCGCGAAGGTGACGGTCAGTTCAGCGTAAAAGGCAGGGCCTGTCGCCCGCCCGCTGTCGCCCGAGATGCCGGAAGGCAGATCGACGGCGACCACCGGCAGACCGAGCCCGGCGACGCGTTCGACCGCGCGCGCGGCCTCTCCGTCCAGCGGTTTGGACAGGCCTGCCCCGTAAAGCGCATCGACCACGATCGAACCGGGAGCCGCCGAAAAATCGGCCAGCGGCAGCGGCTCCAGCGGACATTCGGCGGCGGCAATGGCCGCGTCGCTTCCCGCCCGGGGTGGACCGGACGCCCAGAGCGACACCGCCGCGCCGCTTTCGGCCAGCAACCGCGCGACGACATAGCCGTCGCCGCCATTGTTGCCGGGCCCGCACAGCACGTGCACCGGCCCGGCCGCCGGGTAGCGCGCAAGCACCTCCCGCGCGATGGCCGCGCCGGCATTATGCATCAGCCCGATGCCGTCGAAGGGGCCGGCCTCGATCGCCCTTTTGTCGGCCTCCCCCATTTCGGCGGGCGAAAGGAGTTCTATGCGCATCGGGTGATTTTCTCCCAGATTTCGACGTTCAGCGCGAGCGCATACAGCATAAAGCATAAACGCAACCCGGGACGATGGGTGCGCAGGTGCAGAGCTGCGCGCAAAATAACCAGGCTGCCTAAATTTTATGCAAGGACTGGCTGGACATTGCCGCCGGCCTGCCCTCCATTGACTGCCGCCTGACCTTGCCATCCCGGTCACGCTGGCGGAAATCACGATGAACCCGCTTCCTGGGCGAATTGGCACGGATCATGCTTGATGTTTGCGCGAGCGGGGTTCGCACCCCTTTGCATTGGAGGTCCAGTTCATGAAGAAGATCGAAGCGATCATAAAGCCGTTCAAGCTCGACGAGGTGAAGGAGGCCCTTCAGGAAGCCGGCCTGCAAGGCATCACCGTCATCGAGGCCAAGGGCTTCGGTCGCCAGAAAGGCCACACCGAGCTTTACCGGGGCGCCGAATATGTCGTCGACTTCCTGCCCAAGGTGAAGATCGAGCTCGTGCTGGGCGACGACGCGGTGGAGACCGCGGTCGAGGCGATCCGCAAGGCCGCCCAGACCGGGCGCATCGGCGACGGCAAGATCTTCGTCTCCAATATCGAGGAAGTCGTCCGCATCCGCACCGGCGAGACCGGCACCGACGCCATCTGATTTCTCCCTCCAATCCTTCTCTCCCAAACGCAAGGAAAGCCTGAAAATGACCACAGCCGCCGACATCATGAGGCAGATCAAGGACAACGACGTGAAGTTCGTCGATCTGCGCTTCACCGATCCGAAGGGCAAGCTGCAGCACGTGACCATGGACATCGCCGAGGTCGAGGAAGACATGTTCGCCGACGGTGTCATGTTCGACGGCTCGTCCATCGCCGGCTGGAAGGCGATCAACGAGTCCGACATGGTGCTGATGCCCGATCCGGAGACGGTGCACATGGACCCGTTCTTCGCCCAGTCGACCATGGTCATCCTGTGCGACATCCTCGATCCGGTGTCCGGCGAATCCTACAATCGCGACCCGCGCGGCATCGCCAAGAAGGCCGAGGCCTACATGAAGGCCGAAGGCATCGGCGACACCATCTATGTCGGCCCGGAAGCCGAGTTCTTCGTTTTCGACGACGTCAAGTACAAGGCCGATCCCTACAACACCGGTTTCAAGCTCGACTCGACCGAACTCCCGTCCAACGACGACACCGACTACGAGACCGGCAATCTCGGCCACCGTCCGCGCGTCAAGGGCGGCTACTTCCCCGTGCCGCCGATCGATTCGTGCCAGGACATGCGCTCCGAGATGCTGACGGTGCTCACCGAAATGGGTGTGCGCGTCGAAAAGCACCACCATGAGGTGGCCGCGGCCCAGCACGAGCTCGGCATCAAGTTCGACACGCTGGTGCGCAACGCCGACAAGATGCTGATCTACAAGTATGTCGTGCATCAGGTCGCCAATGCCTACGGCAAGACGGCCACCTTCATGCCGAAGCCGATCTTCGGCGACAACGGCTCGGGCATGCACGTCCACATGTCGATCTGGAAGGACGGCAAGCCGACCTTCGCCGGCAATGAATATGCCGGCCTGTCGGAGAGCTGCCTCTACTTCATCGGCGGCGTCATCAAGCACGCCAAGGCCATCAACGCCTTCACCAACCCGCTGACCAATTCCTACAAGCGGCTGGTGCCGGGCTACGAGGCGCCGGTGCTGCTGGCCTATTCGGCCCGCAACCGCTCGGCTTCCTGCCGCATCCCGTTCGGCTCCTCGCCGAAGTCGAAGCGCCTGGAGGTCCGCTTCCCCGATCCGGGCGCGAACCCCTACCTCGCCTTCGCCGCGCTGCTGATGGCCGGTCTCGACGGCATCAAGAACAAGATCCATCCCGGCCAGCCGATGGACAAGGACCTGTACGACCTGCCGCCGAAGGAACTGAAGAAGATCCCGACCGTCTCGGGCTCGCTGCGCGAGGCGCTGCAGAACCTCGACAAGGACCGCGCCTTCCTGAAGGCCGGCGGCGTGTTCGACGACGACCAGATCGATTCCTTCATCGAACTGAAGATGGCCGAGGTGATGCGTTTCGAGATGACGCCGCATCCGATCGAGTACGACATGTACTACTCGGTGTGAGCGATCGGAACCGACTCCAGGCAAGGCCCCGCACGATGTGCGGGGCTTTTTTCCAGCCTTCGCGCCCGTTCCTGCCGCCACCGGCCATTCTTTTTTCGATTGCAGCCATCATCCGCAGATTGTTTGTCGGATATGTCTTGGCATTCGCGGCAGGATCGACTAGATGAGCCCCGCGCCTGCTGCTTTGCGCGGCACGGTGGACAGGCAACCCTTGGTCAGGGATGCCGAAACGGCCTGGCCGTTGTTCGATGGGAAGTGTGCACTCCCGACCAGCACGGCGAAACCGGCCGATGCCTGCACACAAGACGGAGAGGTGGCCGAGTGGTTGAAGGCGCACGCCTGGAACGCGTGTATAGGGGCAACTCTATCGAGGGTTCGAATCCCTCTCTCTCCGCCATATACATTTGATTTCATTTACTTTTCCGCCTTCGCCAAAGCTGCCGCGCTGGCAATCCCAATGACCCCTCAATTCCAACACAATCGGCATCTACAAAGGCGGACATCAGCCGGCTGCGGCTTGGAACGTCCTGCGAGATGCGTGGTGAGGTTCAGGCAAGCGGTTGCTGTATTTGATCCGATCGAACCGCGTTGACCATGAATGTACCGGCAGCGCGTTGACATCTCGGAAGTCGAAGGAAAGCGGGCTCAAGCCCGCTTTTTTGTTGGCTGCCCTGCGAAAGCGGAACTCCTTGGCCGATTTCGAGTTTTGCGGTGAAAGGAGAGCCAGTATGATTCGACTGCTTACACTCGCCGGCCTCGCGTGGCTGGCCTGCCGTGTCTTCCAGGAAAACACCCACCGTGAGCCAGCGGCTCTCATCCCCTCCCCGGGCCGCATGCGGCGCCAGGTAGCTGCCGCCAAGCTGCGGTCCGCCGCCGAGGGTCGGTAAAGTCAACCTTCCGGTCCATCATCAGATACGTCAAGAAACACAACCAGTGATTGCGTAAATCACTGGAACAATTCATTGAATCTCGCGTTGCCTAAAACCACCCCGCTGCAGGGCCTGCCGACGAGATGAAATGGAGCCGGAAATGGTTGACAGCACCGAAGAGATGAGCGGCGCCGAAATGGAGCAGATAAAGATCATATTCAATACGCTTTATCTATGCATAGGCTATGCACTCAGGCATGTGGAGAACCGCGAGGGCGCCGAGGCTGCTTCCGATCTGAAAAACAACATGCTGGAGTCGCTCAAGAGCGGCGACATCAACATGGCTCTGCTGGAAGAAACAAAGACTTTCGATCTGGTCGTTTCCAAGATCGAAGAACTGACCTGGGCCGACGCCTAGGTGACGATCCCGCGTCGGGGCCCTGCTTCTTTCGATGCGGCGCGCTCATCGCTCCGGGCCGGCCGGTCCAGCTCACGCCTGAAAAATCCCTCGCCCACGCTGGCCTTGGCCGTCGAATCTGTCGTCGGTTGGATGTCTTGCCAATGTTCTTGTTTTGTTCTATAATTTGTCGCTATGCAAATGGCATTCGACTTCGGTGCTGTCGGGGATATGACGTGGATACGGGATCGGCTGAGGGCCTGCTTCGGCTCTCCCGCCCCGATCCCGGCCAGAGCCCCTATCGACCAACTCGTCAGATCATCGATCAGCGGGCGGACGTATGACCATGTATCGTGGGGTGCCTATCGGCGGCTCGTCGAAACCTATCCTGCATGGTCCGGGCTCGCGGGGGCAACACGCGGCGACATCGAGACAACCATTGGCGATGTGACGTTTCCAGACGTCAAGGCCCGGCAGCTTCATGCCACGATCAACATCATAGCCGCGAGGCAGCCGGATTTCGACCTGACGTTCCTCGGCAAGCTGGACGTCGAAACTGCGCTTGCGTGGCTCGAACGTTTGCCGGGTGTCGGGCGCAAGGTCTCGGCATCCACGCTCAATTTCAGCACATTGCAAATGCCGGCGTTCGTCGTCGACTCCCACGTTTTAAGGGTAATGGGCCGGTTCGGGTTCGTTCGATCCACGCCGGAGACGGAAACCACCTACGAGGTGGCGATGGCGATCATGAGCGACTGGAGCGCCGGCGACCTGGTGGAACTCCACATATTGATGAAACATCTGGGCCAGACCCTCTGTCATAAGCATCGCCCGTGCTGTCGGGATTGCCCGATCAACGAGCGATGCCATACGTCTCCTTTGCGTTCGCAACGTCACGACCTCCATTGAGGCGCGGCCATCCTGCTGGTCCATGGCAGCCGGCGCGAAACCGCGAAGGAGCCGCCGACTATTTCTTCGCCCGTCGGGCCTGATTGAACTTCACCGCCGCGCGAACGAGGTCCTGAAGCGCGGTTTCGTCGATCTCATCGCCTTCGAAAAGATCGATGGCCCGCCATACCTTGCCGCCCAGGCCGGCATTGAAGAGGCCCTTTGGGTCAGGCAGGCTGGCCCCATGCGCGAAGGTCAGCTTCACCTTGTCCTTGTGGGCGTTGCCGACCAGAAGATTGCCGTCGCGGGACCATACCGGGCTGCCCTTCCACTTCCACTCCTCGACAATGCCGGGATCGGCACCCAGAATGGCCTTGCGCACCCTGGCCAGCGTCGTGCCGCGCCAATCCTGCAGGCCGGCGATCAATTGGTCGATCTGCTCGGATGCATTCATCACGTCCTGTCCATCATTCGGGCTTCGCTTTGAAGTTCGGCGCAGCTTCGCGCGCCGGCCCGGATCATAGAGCCGATAGTCCGGCAGGTCAGGCGTGAATTTTCGGCTTCGATATTCCTCTCCCGTCAGATTGCCAGATATTCGTTGCGAAGCTCCTCGCTTTCGAGAAGCTCCCTGGCCGCGCCGGCAAAGACCAGCTCGCCGGTATCGAGGATGACGGCGCGGTCGGCCAGCCGCAGCGCCGCGACCGCGTTCTGCTCGACGATGATGGTGGTGATGCCGCGCTCCTTGATGCCGTAGACGATGCGCTCGATCTCCTGAACGATGACCGGCGCCAGTCCCTCATAGGGCTCGTCCAGCAGGAGAAGCTTCACCTCCCGCGCCAGCGCGCGGGCCACGGCCAGCATCTGCTGCTCGCCGCCGGACAGGGTGACGGCCTCCTGCCTGCGCCGCTCCGCCAGCCGCGGGAAATGCTCGTAAAGCTCCTCCACCGACATGCCGTGCCCCGGCGCCACCTGTGCCAGTATGAGGTTTTCCTCCACGGTCATGCCGGAGATGATGCGCCGGTCCTCCGGCACGAGCTGGATGCCGGCGCGCGAGGCCTGCCAGGACTTCATGGCGTGGAGCGGCTGGCCCTCCAGCCATATTTCGCCCGAACGCAATTGCGGATCGTCCATGCGGGCGATGGTGCGCAAGGTGGAGGTCTTGCCGGCGCCGTTGCGGCCGAGGAGTGCCAGGATCTCGCCCTTCTTCACGTCGAGCGTGACACCCTGTACGATATAGCTTTCGCCATAATAGGCATGGATGTCCCGCACGGCGAAGAAAGCCTTGGACGGATCGGCCTCGGTGGCGGCCGAAATCGCTTCCCGTTTCATGGTCATGACGTTCATTGCACGCTCCCGCCGAGATAGGCTTCCTGCACGCGCGGGTCTTCCTTGATCTCCTGCGGAAGGCCCGACGCGATGATGCGCCCCTGCGCCAGAACCGAAATGCGGTCGGCCAGCGAAAAGACGACATGCATGTCGTGCTCGATGATGACCTTGGTCATGCCGCTGGACTTGATCTTGCGCAGCAGTTCGATCGTGCTGTTGGTGTCGTGCCGGCTCATGCCGGCCGTCGGCTCGTCGAGCAACAGGAGGCGCGGGCGCTGGATGAGGCACATTGCCAGTTCCAGCCGCCGCTTGTCGCCGCGCGACAGGGCGCCGGCATGGTCCTCGCGGCGGCCGTGCAGGCCGATGTCGTTGAGGATGTCCTCGGCCTCCTCCCGGATCCCGCGCTCGGACTCGACGCTGCGCAGCATGTTGATGCGGAAGGCCCCGTCACGCCGGGCAAAGGCCGGCGCCATGACGTTGTGCAGCACCGGCAGGTCGGGGAAGATTTCCGGCGTCTGGAACACCCGCGAGATGCCGAGCTGGTTGATCTCGTAGGGTGCCTTGCCGGTCAGCACGGTGCCGTCGAACACGACCGCGCCGCTCGACGGCGGAATGCGGCCGATGATGACGTTGAGCAGCGTCGACTTGCCGGCCCCGTTGGGCCCGATGATGGCATGCGTCTTGCCCTCCTCGACCTGAAGGTCGATGTCGGACAGGGCGCGCAGGCCGCCGAAGTTCTTGTGAACGTCGGCCGCGTGCAGGATGATGTTGGAGGGTGTGTGGTTCATCGCGCCTTCCTCCTATTCCGCCGGCTGGGTCGAGCCGACGCCGTCGCGTGCGTCTTTTCGTCGTTTCAGGCGCGCCACGAAGCGATTGAAGCCTTCGACCAGGCCGCCCGGCAGGAAGACCACGATCAGCACGAACATCAGGCCGAGCGTCAGGTGCCAGCCCTCGCCCACGAATTTCGACAGTACCGTCACCACGAAGCCCTGCACGCCGTCGGGCAGGAAGGAGAAGAAGCTGTTGAGCATGTTGGTGTTGATGGCCGAGAAGATGTTCTCGAAATACTTGATCAGCCAGGCACCGATGACCGGTCCGAACAGGGTTCCGACGCCGCCCAATATGGTCATCAGCACGACATTGCCGGACTCCGTCCACTTCATGCGCTCGGCCCCCGCCAGCGGGTCGGTGATCGACAGAAGGGCGCCGGCCAGCCCGGCGAACATGCCCGAGATGACGAAGGCCGCCAGCGTATAGGGCCGGGTGTTGAAGCCGGTATAGTTCATGCGCGTCTGGTTCGACTTGATGCCGCGCAGCGCCATGCCGAAGGGCGAGGCGAAGATCTTCTGCGACACGTAGAAGGCGAGGATCAGCACCACGGCGCACAGATAGAAGCCCATGTAGCCGCTGACCGAACTGCCGAGCAGCGTGGGCTGCGGCAGGCCGGCGATATTGGCCTGCGCCCCGAAAATGGCGTCGATGTAGCGCGGATCGTTGCGCGCCAGCAGCAGGCCGGTCTCGCCATTGGTGATGGGCGTCAGCACCGAATAGGCCAGGCTGTAGCTCATCTGGGCGAAAGCGAGGGTGAGAATGGAGAAATAGATGCCGGTGCGGCGCAGGCTGAAATAGCCGATCAGCAGCGCGAACAGGCCGCTGACGATGACTGCGAAGACCATGGCCGGCATGATGTCCATGGTCAGCAGCTTGAACGACCACACCGTGGTGTAGGAGCCGACGCCGAGGAAGGCGGCATGGCCGAAGGACAGGTAGCCGGTGAGGCCGAACAGGATGTTGAAGCCGATGGCGAAGATCGCATAGATCGCGAACTTCTGCATGAGGCCGGGATAGGCGGCGCCGAAGGGCGCCAGCCAGATCGGCATGGCCAGCACGACGGCAGCGAAGACTGCGAGTGCTGCGAGGTCCTTGCGAGAAAGCGAGAACATGGCGGATCAGCTCTCCATGATTCCGCGCCGTCCCATCAGGCCGCGCGGGCGCACGAGCAGGATGACGACTGCGACGAGGTAGATGATGACCTGGTCGATGCCGGGAATGAGGGATTTCACCTCGGTCATCGACGCGAAGGATTGCAGGATGCCGAGCAGGAAGCCGGCGGCCACCGCCCCGGGCAGCGAGCCCATGCCGCCGACCACGACGACGACGAAGCTCAGCACCAGGAAATCCATGCCAAGATGGTAGTTGGGCGCCAGAAGCGGCGTGTACATGACGCCGGCCACGCCCGCCACCACGGCCGCCAGGCCGAAGACGATGGTGAAGCGGCGGTCGATGTCGATGCCCATCAGCCCGACGGTCTCGCGGTCGGCCATGCCGGCGCGCACCACCATGCCGAAGGTGGTGAATTGCAGGAAGGCGAAGACGCCGCCGATGACCAGCGCCGAGAACAGCAGATAGATCATGCGCCACCACGGATAGGTCAGCACATGCGGCGCCATGCCGAACCAGGCGCCGATGTCGGCCGCGCCGCGCAGGTCGCTCGGGATCGGCTGCGGGACGGGATTGGCGCCGAAGAAGCTCTTGACGATCTCCTGCAGGACGATGGCCAGGCCGAAGGTGACGAGGATCTGCTCGGCGTGGGTGCGCTTGTAGAAATGCTTGATGATGCCGCGTTCCATGGCGATGCCGATGAACAGCATCACCGGGATGGCGAGCAGGATCGAGATCGGCACCGAATAGTCGACCAGAACGGCACCGAAATCGCCGAACCAGTTCTGCACCAGCGGCGTGCGCACCTCCACCGGCGCGCCCCAGGGCGACAGTTTTTCCGGATCGATGGTCACCGTTTCCAGGGTGATGAGATAGCGGAAGGTGACGGCGCAGAAGCAGCCGAGCATGAACAGCGCGCCATGGGCGAAATTCACGACGCCAAGCGTGCCGAAAACCAGTGTGAGGCCAAGGGCGATCAGCGCATAGGCGCCGCCCTTGTCCAGCCCGTTGAGCAACTGGGCCAAGAACACGTTCATCTAAATAATCCTTCGGTGCGAGACGGTGCGCATTGCGAACGCCCGGGAGCAGGACGGCCCGGTCCCACGCCCCGCCGGCATGATGCAGGCGGGGCGTGGGCCGGTATCGCCGTCAGCACTCGTTGGGTTCGTAAGGGCCCAGTTCCCCGCCGAAGACCGAGGCCTCGTAGGTGACGTCCTCGCGCGTCGTCTTGCCGATCACGTTGAGCACGTCGAACCGGCTCGACGGGTTCTCGTTGCCGCGCACGACCAGAACTTCCTTGAAGCACTGGTGGTCGGTGTCGCGATAAAGCGTCGGCCCGTTGCCCATGCCGTCGAACTCGAAGCCTTCGAGCGCCTTGATGACTTCCGGCGGGTAGAAGGTGCCGGCCCGCTCCACCGCGTCGGCATAGAGAATGGCCTGCACATAGCCGGTGTGGGCCGACTGCGACGGCGGCGCGCCATAGGCCTCGCCATAGGATTTGGTGAAGGCCTTGGTGCCCTCGTCATCCAGCGACCATTGCCAGTTGGAGGTGCCGATGATGCCCTTCACAGCCTCGCCCGCGCCGACCGCCATCAGTTCGGAGAACATCGGCACGACGATCTCGAAATTCTTGCCGTTGGCCTGCCGGTCGCGCAGGCCGAACTGCACCGCCTGCGGCAGCGAGTTGACCATGTCGTGGCCGTAGTGGTTGAGGATGAGCACGTCGGCGCCCGAATTCAGCACCGGGGTGAGGTATTGCGAATAGTCGCCGAGGCCGAGCGGGGTGCGGACCGTGGCCACCGTCTCCCAGCCGAGCGCCTCGGTGGCATTCTTGATCGATTCCTCCTGCGTCCAGCCCCAGGTATAGTCGGCGGTCAGATGATAGGCGCGCCGGTCGGTGCCGTATTCCTTGGCCAGGAACGGCGCGATGGCGACGCCGGACTGGTAGGCATTGAAGAAATGCCGGAAGCCATAGCGGCGCTTGTCCTTGCCGGTGGTGTCGTTGGAGTGCGTCAGGCCGGACATGTAGATGACGCCCATTTCCTGGCACAGGCTCTGCTGGGCGATCGCCTCGCCGGAGGTGACCGAGCCGGTGACCATGATGGCCCTGTCGCGCTCGATCATGCGGCGGGCGCCGTCGCGGGCGGCGTCGGTGTTGGTCTGGGTATCGCCGGTCACATATTCGACCTTGCGGCCGAGCACGCCATTGCCCTTCAGCGCAAGCGGCTTGAGCGTCTTGAGCATGCCGCCGTCGCCCTCGCCGTTGATATGCTTGACGGCCAGCTCGTAGGCCTTGAGCTGCTCCAGCCCCTCCTCGGCGTAGGAGCCGGTCTGCGGCACGTTGAAGCCGAACACGATCTTGCCGTTGGTCGGGTCGTTGCAGAAATTCTGGGCCCATGCGCCCTTGGTGAAAATATGCGGCGTGCCGAGCGCCACGATGCCGGCGCCAGCGCCCTTCAGCAGGCTGCGCCTGTTGGTCCGAAAATTAGCCATTTCATCTCCTCCACGCGTCCGAATGTTCGGCTTCGCGCGAAGAGACTGTCACAGTTTGTTATATTCTCAATAAGTATTTGACATTAAATATGTTTTTTGTCAAAAATTGGAAATCAGTAAATTCACTTTAGTAAAGAATTTACAATGGCGAATAGCAGGATCCCAATCGGGGTGCGCATAAGGCGCAGGCGCCTGGAGGCCGGCCTGTCACAGGTGGCGCTGGCGCGCACGCTGGGGATTTCGGCCAGCTATCTCAATCTCATCGAGAACAACAAGCGCAGCATCGGCGGCAAGCTGCTGCTGCGCATCGGCGAGCGGTTGGGCATCGACCTAGAGCATCTGTCGGGCGAAAGCGAGGCGCGCAACATCGCGGCCATCGGCGAATTGATGGCCGATCCGCTGATGAGCGGCATCGAGATCGAACCACAGTCGATCCGCGATCTTGTCGCCCGCTTTCCGGAAGCGGCGGCCGCGCTGGCCCGCCTGCACCGGGCCTATGCCGATGCGAACATGGAGATCGAGGTGCTCCAGCACCGGCTGAAATCCGACCCGCTGCTGTCCCAGCTCCTGCATGAGATCCTCAACCGCATCGCCGGCATCAAGTCCGGCGCCGAGATCCTGGCCGACATTCCCGATCTCACCGATGACGAGCGCAGGCGCTTCATCGCCACCATCAACACGGAAGCGCACGATCTGGTGCCGACGACGCAGAGCCTCGTCGCCTATTTCGACCAGACCTCGGCGCGCCAGCGGCCGGTCTCGCCGATCCGGGAGGTCGACGAAGCGCTCATCGTCCACAACAACCATTTCCCGCAACTGGAGACGGTTGCCGAGGCGCTGCGCCGCGAGCTTGCCGAAACGGACGCGATCGAGGAAGACGGGCTTGCCGCGGCCCTGGAAAGCCGCTTCGGCATCGCCTGCCGCATCGGCGGCGAGGCGCTTCCGGCCACCGCGGATAAGCCCGGGCTTGTCTTTTCGGACAGCATGCCCCGCCCCGCGCGCATCTTCCGCATGCTTCGCACCTACGCCTCGAAAGCGGCCGCCGACAGCCTGGCGGACACCATGGCAAGGCTTGAGCTGTCGACCGAGGAGGCCAGGGGGCTCGCCCTGCGCGCCCTCTCCTCCTATGTCGCCGGGGCCGTGATGATGCCCTATGACGATTTCCTCGGCATGGCCGAGGAGCGCCGCTACGACGTCGAACTGCTGAGCTCGCTGGCCGGGGTCAGCTTCGAGCAGGCCGCGCACCGGCTGGTGACGCTGCGCCGCAAGGGGCGCGAGGGCCTGCCCTTCGGCTTCCTGCGCGCCGACCGCTCCGGCCGGCTGACCAAGCGCTTTCCCCTGCCCGGCCTGACCATTCCCGGCTTCGGCCATGGCTGCCTGCTGTGGCCGATCTACGACGCGTTCTCGACGGGCGGCGTGGTGCGGCAGGTGTCGCTCTTTCCCGGCGGCGGGCGCTTCCTGCTGGTGGCAAGGACCGTCTCCAAGCACGCCGCGCGCTTCGGGCAAAAGCCGCTGGTGTTTTCGATCATGCTGGCCTGCGACATCGTTCATGCCGACCGCACCGTCTATGGCGACGAGCTCGACCTCGGCGGCAGGCCGGTCGAAGTCGGCCCCTCCTGCGTGCCCTGCCCGCGCCTTCAATGCAGCCACAGGCAGGAAATTCCGGTCTAGGCATTTCCATTTTTGCCGGAACTTGCCCCTCCCCCTTACCCTCTCCCCGCAAGCGGGGAGAGGGCGTCCCAGCAAGGGGGATGAGAGGCGATCTCGTCTGGACCAGAATTGCTAAACCTGCTCAGCGACCGGGGCGCGCTGCGTTCCCTGCCACAGCGGCAGCACGATGCGGAAGCAAGCGCCCGGCAGCGTGCCGTGGGTCAGTTCCAACCGCCCGTTCAGCTTGCCGACGATCTTGTTGCTGATGTTGAGGCCAAGGCCCAGCCCTTGTGAATCGGGCGCTCCGTCCGGCTCCGCGCGCACGAACTTCTCGAAGATTTTCTTGTGGTAATCCGGCGGAATGCCGGAGCCGTTGTCGGAAATGTCGACGACATAGCCATCATCGGTCAGCCGCGAGGATATGTGGACCACCGGCTCCTTCGCGTCGTTGTGCGAAATGGCGTTGGCGATGATGTTGATGAACACCTGGCTGAGCCTGCCGGTGTCGGCCAGCACGATGCAGCTTCCGGCCCGCGCCCCGCTTTCGATCGACACGAAGCGCTTGCGGGCCAACGCCTCGCAAACCGCGATGGCCTGATCGAGAACACCCTCGGCATCGACCGGCACGTTCTCCCAGTCGCGCTCCCCCTGCTCCAGCGCACTGAGATCGAGGATCTCGTCGAGCAGCTTGGTCAGCCGCACGCTCTCATTGTGGATGGTGGTGATGAAGCGCGCCCGCTGCTCGGGCGTCAGTTCCTCCGGCACCATCAGGATTTCGGCGAAGGACCGGATCGAGGTCATGGGCGTTCGCACTTCATGGCTGACCTGCGACAGGAATTCGTCCTTCTGCTGATGCAGCTCCTTCAGCAGCGCGTTGGCCTCCTTCAACTGCTGCGCCGTCGAGTGCAGCTCCTGCGACTTCACCTCCAGTGCATGCGAATATTCGATCGCCTGCTGGGTCTCGTCGGCGATCTGCATCATCTCTTCCAGCGAGATCGCATCGCCGGCGATGGCCTTGGTGAGCAGGATATGGGCCGAGGCCGAGCCGATCGAACCGGCGAGTTCCCGCTCCAGCCGGGCGATGAAATCGGCCGAGACGCCCTGCTGCGGAGCGGTCTGCCGGTGCGGCACGCCGGCCGACGCGAACAGCGCCCGCGCCCGGCTCCACCCCAGAACCCGCTCGGCCACGAAGAACAGCTCGCTTGTGGTGGCCGAGCCCCGCAGGATGCGCGGCTGGAAGGAGGCGGAGCGCCGGAATACATCCACGAACAGCGAGGCCTGGATGCGCTCCAGCGCGTTCTGGCTGGTCAGCGCCGAAACGCACAGCAACATCGAGATATTGGCCAGCATGCTCCAGAACACGGAGTGGACAAGCGGATCCATGCCTTCCATGCCGAACAGGGCCTCCGGCCGCAATGCCCGGATACCCCACGGGCCGTTGGCCATCACATCGGCAATGACGGGGCTGAACGTGTCGAAGGACGGCAGGAACAGCGTCCAGGCCCAGACGACGAAGCCGGCCGATATGGCCGCCAGGGCGCCCCTCATCGTGGCCGTGCGCCAGTAGAGCGCCGCCAGCATTGCGGGCAGGAACTGGGCGACGCCGGCGAACGAAATCAAGCCGATGGGCGCCAGCGCATCCGAGCCCTGCGTCAGCCAGAAATAAAGGAAGCCGAGCAACAGCATGCCGGCAATCGAGATGCGGCGGCTGCGCAGCAGCAGCCTTGCAATATCGCGCTCCCCGGCCTCCTCTCCCGGCGATGCGGCCCGCAGCGCCAGCGGCACGACGATATGGTTCGACACCATGATCGAGAGCGCAATCGAGGCGACGATGATCATCGAGGTGGCGCTGGAAAAGCCCCCGATGAAGGCGAAAAGCGCCAGCGCGTCATGCCCGGTTCTCATCGGCAGGGTGAGCACGAACATGTCCGGGTTCGAGCCCGGCGGCATGGTCGAGAGCCCGTAGAGCGCGATCGGCAGGATGAACACGCTCATGGCCAGCATGTAGCAGGGGAAGGCCCAGCTTGCGGTGCGCAGATGGTCCTCGTTGGAGTTCTCCACCACCGTGATCTGGAACTGGCGCGGCAGGCAGATCACCGCGCAGGCGGAAAGGAACAGCACCGCCACCCAGCGGCTGCCGAAGGGCTCTGCCTCGTGGATGCGCACACCGGCCTCGACCGCGCGCGCATAGATGTCGGAAATGCCGTCGCTGACGCCGAAGACGACGAACACGCCGACTGCCACCAGCGCCAGAAGCTTCACCACCGCCTCGAAGGCGATGGCGGCCACAACGCCCGGATGCTGCTCACGCGCATCGACATTGCGGGTGCCGAACAGGATGGTGAACACGGCCATGCCGATGGCGACGCCGAGCGCCAGCGTCACCTCGTCCAGCGTCGCCAGATGGTCGGTCCCGGCACCCTTGGCGACCGACACGGTCTGGATGGAGGTGGTGATGGCCTTGAGCTGCAGCGCGATATAGGGGGGCGATGGAGACCACCGCGATCAGCGTGACCAGCACCGCCAGCCGGCTCGACTTGCCGAAGCGCGAGGACAGGAAGTCGGCGATGGAGGTGATGTGCTGGCTGTGGGCGATGCGGATGAGCTTGCGCAGCAGGAACCACCAGCCGACGAAGACCAGCGTCGGCCCCATGTAGATCGCCGCGAACTCGAGGCCGCTGCGGGCGGCGGTGCCGACCGCCCCGTAGAAGGTCCAGCTCGTGCAATAGACGGAGATCGACAGCGTGTAGATGGCCGGCGACCTGAGGAAGCCGGCATTGCCGCTCTTGGCACGCGCATCGGACAGATAGGCGAGCAGGAACAGCAGCCCGACATAGCCGACCGCGGTCAGGATGACGAAATCCGGCGAAAGCATCATGTGTCACCGGGCGGATCGGCCGGCAACGGCGAGACATTCTCCGCCAATGCCTTCGGTGCCGCCTCGCGGAACTGGCGGCGGCGCGAAAGCAGGATCGCGCCGACGATGACCAGAAGCCAGACACCGAACAGGTAGAGCACTTCGATCGGCACGCCGAAGGGCATCCGCCTGCCTTCGAACAGGTTGAGCAGCGGCGGCATCAACAGGACGACGCCGAAGAACGGCACCAGAAGCGCGACGTCCTCGCGCTCCGACCGCTCCTCCTTCGAAGGCGTGGGCGAGCCGGGCGAGCTAGGCATGGGCAGCGGAACAGGGCTGGCTGTCGAGGATACGGCGAACCGCATCCACCACCTCGCCATTCGCATAAGGTTTGGTGATGAAACCGTCCGCCTTCAGGTCCATCGCCGCCTGCCGGTCATATTGCTGGCCGCGCGCCGTGAGGATGACGACGGAGGTGGACGCGAACGCCTCGTTGGAGCGCAGCGCCTTCAGAACGTCGAGGCCGCCACGCTTGGGCAGCATGATATCGAGCAGGATCATGCGCGGCCGGAACCGCAGGGCCGCCTCCAGCGCCGCCTCGCCGTCGCGCGCTACACCGACGGACCAGCCGCACCGGGTGAGAATGAACTCGAGCGACTCCGATATGGCCTGTTCATCTTCGACAATGAGAATATCCCTCATCACAGCAGCCCCTCCCAAAGGCTGTGATCGGTACGGCCGCGCCTTCATCAGGACGGCCGCTGCCGGACTTGCAAATATCCGGTCTTGTTCTTGTGCCCCCTATCCCAGTCCAAACGGCAGGGTAAATCAAGCCATCTAAAGTCGCAGACGCGCCGGAGCATCCTTAAAGCGGGGCGCGGCCTTCCAGATTCACTGCCGACGATCTTCAGCCCTGAAATGAAGAAAACAGGTGCAGCCAAGCCCCGGCGCCATGGCGCAAGCAATGCACTGCACGAAGTGAATCACGAAAACACGACAAGCTGCTGAAAACAGACGGCAATCATAGTTCGGATGCAAAAACAGCGCCGCACGTCCATGCGGCGCTGCCTCCAGTCCGGTATCGCTCAACCTGCCGAAAAGCGTAGTTTCGCCCGGCCCGCCTTCCGTAGACGAACGCGCCGGGCGCCAGGCTCAAAATGGAAGTCTGGAACGAAAAACTGTAAAGTGCAAAGCTAGCCCCCAGATTCCCACGGCTTCGACAACAACGCCAATGTCAGCTTGCGACCTGTTTGTAAACATCGGCGATCAACAAAACCCTTTTCGGGGGCGTTCTCGACACTTTGGTGTGGTTTGGAGGGGCTCATTGCCGCCCCTCTGCCAGACCTCCGGTCTGGCATTCACCCGCTAGGATATTTTCAGCAAACGATTCCTCCGGCAGAAGCGAGGCACGGTACAGCCGGGGACGGCGATGGCCGTGCAAACGAGGGCAGGTTGGCTTTTGAGGTTGGCCTGCGGCCTCTCTGGAGCCGCCTCCATGCATTTTCAGAGCAGACAATTTGATTGCCGGTGGATATGCTCAAGCGCCGCATAGGCTGTGGCTACGTTGGGGTGCAGGGGTCCGTTAACCAAATTGGTTAACAATTACGTGCGTCTGCCGCTTTCGCGTCTGGCGGGTGGTGCTTGGTCCTGTTCAGCGACGCGGACGCAGCGTCAGTAGAGCAGGACCTAGGATGGACGACAAGACACAACAGCAAGCGAAGTCGCTCGCAAATTTCGTCTGGCAAATTGCCGAAACGCTGCGCGGAGACTTCAAGCAATCGGAATACGGCAAGGTCATCCTGCCCTTCGTGGTGCTGCGCCGCCTCGACTGTATCCTTGAACCGAGCAAGGATGCAGTTCTGAAGGCTTACGAATCCTTGCCGCAAGGCATCGACGAGCAAACACGCAATATGATTCTCTACGCTGCGGCTAGTTCGCAGTTCGGTAGTCACAGCAGGAACTTGCTCGTTTATAATACGAGCCAGCTCGACTTTTCGCGTATCCACTCTCAGAGCCCCGCGCACATTCACGACAACCTCGTCGCCTACATTCGCGAGTTTTCGGATTCGATCCGCGACGTTTTCCTCGACAAGTTCCTGTTCACGGACCAACTGAAGCGGCTGAACGAAGCCGCTATCCTTTGGAAAGTATTCGAGCAGTTCGCCACCTTGGACCTAAGGCCAGCATCGGTGTCGATACTGGCGATGGGCTATCTGTTTGAAGACCTGATCCGCCGTTTCTCTGAAATTTCTAACGAAACGGCGGGCGAGCATTTCACGCCACGTGAGGTCATCAAGCTCATCGTGGATCTTCTTTTGGTCCACGACTCGCAGGCGCTCACCGGCAAGGGCATCATCCGCCAAGTGTATGATCCGGCATGCGGTACGGGCGGAATGCTAGCACTTGCCGAGGAGGGAATGCGCGACCTCAACCCGGATATTCGCGTCGAGCTTTTCGGGCAGGAACTGAACGGCGAGTCATTCGGTATCTGCAAGTCCGACATGCTGGTCACAGGACATGACCCGGAGAACATCGCGTTCGGCAACACCCTGACTCAGGACGCGCACAAGGATCGCAAATTCCACTATATGCTGTCGAACCCACCCTATGGCGTGGATTGGAAGAAATATCAGGAACCTATCAAGCAAGAAGCTGAGACCAAAGGCAAGGATGGCCGCTTCGGCGCGGGTCTGCCGCGTATCTCCGATGGTCAACTTCTTTTCCTCCAGCACATGATTTCCAAGATGCGGGACGACGAAGCCGGTTCCCGCATCGGCATCGTCATGAACGGTTCGCCGCTCTTCACCGGTGGGGCGGGTTCGGGCGAAAGCGAAATCCGCCGCTGGATGCTGGAAAAGGATTGGGTCGAGGCCATCGTCGCCCTGCCGACCGACCTCTTTTACAACACAGGCATCCAGACCTATGTGTGGCTGCTGACCAACCGTAAGCGCAACGATCGGCGCGGCAAGGTTCAGCTCATCGACGCCTCGGGCGAGCGTTTCTGGAAGCCCATGCGCAAAAGTCTTGGGTCCAAGCGCAGGGAAATTCCCGATGACGCGCGCGAAACGATCGTCACGATCTTCCACGAGATGGCGAACGGCGGCGGGTCATGGGCAGAGGTGTCGAAAATTTTCGACACAACGGATTTCGGCTATCGCGAGATCAAGGTTGAGCGGCCCCTGAAGCTGAATTTTCAGGCGAGCGCGGAACGCGTCGAACGGCTGAAACTCGCCAAGCCGTTCCTGAAGCTTGACCCAGCCGATCAGGATGACTTGCTGGATGTCGTCATCAACCGCCTGCCCTACACCCTATTCAAGGATCGACCTTCCTTTGAGGTGGCCTTAACCAAGGCTTGCAAGGGCCTGGGCGTGAAGATCGGATCAGCCATAAAGAAAGCGATCCTTTCCACTTTGTCTGAGCGCGATGAAACAGCTGCCGTCTGCCTCGACAGCAACGGCAAGCCGGAGGCGGACCCCGAGCTCCGCGACTATGAGCTTGTGCCACTCAAGGAGAATTGGAAGGACTATATCGCCCGCGAGGTGACGCCCTTCATTCCCGACGCATGGGTCGATGACACCTATCGCGATGACGCCGACCGGCAAGTTGGCCGCGTCGGCTACGAGATTAACTTCAACAGGTATTTTTACCGCTATGTCCCGCCGCGCACGCTTGACGAAATCGCCGCTGAACTGAAGGCGCTGGAAGCGGATATCGCGGGCCTCCTGAAGGAGGTGGCGGAATGACGTCTACAACCGTCGAGCGATTGAAGTATTTGACGTCACCCCAGAACCGCAAAGTGTCTTACTCGGAGACTGACCGCACGTATATCGGTCTTGAAGACATTGAATCAGGCACCGGTCGCTTGCTTTCGAATGAAAGGAGAGAGCCTGAAGGCATCGTGTCGTTATACGATGCTGGAGACGTCCTGTTCGGGAAGCTTCGTCCGTATCTTGCTAAGGTACATTTGGCTAAGAATGAAGGTGCATGCTCTACAGAGGCGCTCGTTCTTCGACCCCGAAGTGACCTTGACGGTGTTTACCTGAAATACGTGTTGCTCGACCCGAAGCGCATTGACGAGATCAATGCATCAACTTTCGGGGCCCAGATGCCCCGCGCATCGTGGGACTTTATAGGCAATTGCAAAGTTCCCATTCCCGACCTCGACGCCCAGAAGGCCATTGCAGCCTATCTCGACCGCGAAACCGCCCGCATCGACCAATTGATTGCGAAGCGGTCACGCTTTGTCGCGTTGCTCAGAGAGATGCGGGTTGCGGTAGTAGCACGTGCAGTAACGAGCGGCATGAACCCCCGAGTCGAATTTAAGGATTCCGGCGTTGATTGGCTCGGTAAGATACCTGCCCATTGGCAAGTCGTGCCACCAACCGCACTGTTTACAGAAAGCAAGGAGCGTGCCCGCGACGGCGATCAGCTCTTGTCCGCTACGCAGAAATACGGCGTGATCCCGCTCGCTGAGTTCGAGGAATTAGAACAAAGGCAGGTTACACTCGCAGTCACCAACCTCGAAATGCGTAAGCATGTCGAAGTGGGCGACTTCGTGATCAGTATGCGCAGCATGGACGGCGGGCTTGAGCGAGCACATGCGACGGGCTGCGTACGCTCGTCCTATTCGGTGCTCAAAGCGGGACCGAACGTCGAAGGTCGCTTTTACGCGTACGTTCTGAAATCGAGCCTCTACATCCAGGCACTCCGGCAAACAGCGAATTTCATTCGCGACGGCCAAGACATGAATTTCGGCCATTTCCGAAAGGTTCGTCTTCCAAGGCCGGATTTGCAGGAACAAAGGGCAATCGCTGTTCACATCGAAGCAAAGACAACGCGCATCGATGCGCTTGTGACGAAGATCGAGCAGAGCGTCGATCTGCTTCGTGAGCATCGCGCCGCGCTCATCACTGCCACCGTCACAGGTCGGCTCGATATCCGAGACAAGCTGTCCACGGTACCAACCAAGCCAGGCCGCGCGAAATGGCGTGCCATCGTCGGAGCGGAGATTATCCATCGACTGCCGGACAATCCGAAACGCGCGCGGGTGAAGGTACATAAGCTCACCTACCTTGCCGAAGCCCATCTCGGCATCGAAGGGCTCCAGGGCAACTATCTTCGCGAGGCGGCGGGACCGCTTGATCGCGCTTTGCGCGAGGAAACCGAACGCGGGCTTGAGGCGGCAGGCTATTACCGCACTAGCCAGACGGACGGGACAGGCACCGCCGTCACCTACACCCCGCTGGCGAATGTCGGGAAGCACAAGGAGGAGCTAGACGCTCTGCTTGGCCCCAAGGCGGACGCCTTGCAGACCCTCATCGCCTCGCTTGCCGATCTTGACCGCCGCGCCACAGAAGCCGTGGCCACCCTCTATGCTGTTTGGAATGATGCGCTGATGGATGGTGCCCGTATTCGACACTGCGATTGTCGTAACGGATCAGGGACATGGCGCTTGACCGACGACATCAGCTTGTCGGTGAACGTCTCGGCGTTGCGGAATACGTAGGCGAGAGCGGAATAGGCCTCCGGACTTGGCAGTCGGTCTTCGCGCCATTCCTTGGCCCGGTCGCCCAGCTCAACGGTGCGGTCTTTCGGCTTCCTGATACCGTGCCGCCACTGGAAGGGAGCATTGTAGAAACGGTGCTCGTAGCAGAACCGATGGACCTGCTCGATGTAGAGCGCGAACTGGTAATGTCTCGCGGCTCCGACCCCGTCTTTGGCGAGTGCAACCGCCGTGTTCAGGACAGTCGGATTGCAGTCCGGAACATGAGGAGCAAGACCTAACGACCTAAAGGCGGCTTCGATAAACTGTAGCGCATTCAACCGCTTACTTTGATTCTCGAACTGCACGGGCGAGGTCGCGTGCGTGTAGCGACAGTAGGCCTTGGCGAAGTCGATATAACGGGGATCGAGGGCGGTGCCATCAACGGTGCCGTCCCTGTTTGCGCGCGATCCGGCGCGGTAATAGGCCTTGTAGGTCATGTAATTTTGCAGAACGTCGAGGATGAAACCTTCCTCGATGGCCTGTCGCATGGAATAGAGATGGAAGGGATGCGGCAGCCCATCTGTGCCATATGTGCCGAAACGTTCCAGAGTGACATTGCGAGGTGTCGCGGTGAAAGCAAAATAGCTGATGTTCGGCTGAGGGCCGCGCTGGCGCTGATACTCGGCGATAAGCTCCTCGATCTCGTCCGAGGTTTTCGCTTCCTCCTCGCGGCTTAGGGCATCGCTCAACGCCTGAGCGCTTTTGCCCGATTGCGATCCATGCGCTTCGTCGATCAGGACGGCGAAACGCCGCGAGCCTTGGCCGGAAATCACCCGAAGGTGTTCGGTCGAGAACTTCTGAATAGTCGTGATGATGACCTTCGCTTGGCCTTCAATGGCGGCTTTGAGTTGCCGCGATGTACCATCGATCTTGCGGACCACGCCGGGCGTCTGCTCGAACTGAGCGATGGTTCCTTGAAGTTGCCTGTCGAGAACGACGCGACCCGGCTCGGAAACGTCAACAGATGTTTGAGCATTTGCAGTAGTCAACGCAAGCCGCGTTCCGCCAACCCTCATTTGGCAGGTGCGATCGGACAGGCTCCAAAAGGAAGCCTCGAATCTGAATGCGAACCCGAACGCCCCTTCAAGGAGCGGCCATCGGAAGCAGCGCCGCGTCTCAAGCAGAATCAAGCTGGAGACGCTGGCAGGGCCGCTACAGCGCAATGTGTAGGCGCGCCGCCCTGCCAGCTTGCCTTGAGCGTGTCATCAAACAATTCGCGGCGATAATTTACATATCCGAACCATTCCGCCCTATCTTTGGCTTTAGCCAAGCCGACAGATCAAGAGTGCAAGGGAAAGGCTCTATGAAAACAATGCGCTAGCGCAATAAAATTTACAGAATCTTCTGCGATCGTCTCTAGAACGGAATTTCGTCGTCGAGGTCGCGGCCACCGCCGCCACCGCCGCCGCGCGAACCGCCGAAATCACCCGGGCCGGACTGGCCGAAGTCGGACCCGCGTCCACCACCGCCACCGCCGGAATAACCGCCGCGCTCATAGCCGACCTGTCCGCCGCCTTCACCCTGGCCACGAGCGTCGAGCATCTGCAACTCGCCACGGAATTTCTGCAGCACCACCTCGGTGGTGTAGCGGTCCTGCCCGGTCTGGTCCTGCCATTTGCGGGTCTGGAGCTGGCCCTCGATATAGACCTTCATGCCCTTCTTCAGATATTGCTCGGCCACCTTGGCGAGATTGTCGTTGAAGATCACGACATTATGCCACTCGGTCTTTTCCTTGCGTTCGCCCGACATCTTGTCACGCCAGGTTTCGGAGGTGGCGATGCGCAGGTTGACGACCGGATCGCCGGAGTTCAGCCGCCGGATTTCAGGGTCTGCTCCCAGATTGCCGACCAGAATGACCTTATTGACGCTGCCCGCCATGACGCTGTCTCCACGCTCGTCCTAAATTGGAAGTCTGATGCACCTTACAGTCTGCCGCGCCGTTTGGCCCGCGTGCCGCACCTGTTTCCCCAAAAGGTTTTTTGTTCCTCTTATGTTCTAAATTCTCACGCCAAAGTCAAGGGAAACATGACATCGCCGCCGACCCTTTTCCCCGGCGTGAACTGGCGTCGGCAGGCGCGGGCGCCTATAGTGGCGCCATGAAACCGTTGCACATGGCCATTTGCGCTGCGCTGTCCCTCGCCCTTTCCTGCGGGGCAGCGATGGCCGGGGCCAAAGCCGGGGCCTCGACCCCTTCGGCGCCGGCCCAAAGCGGCCTGCCCGGCGTGGACGGCGGCTACAGCATCGTGACGCCCTTGCCGCCGGAACCCGATGACCAGCCCCGGTCCGGCCAGTTCGGGCATTTCAAGGTCGGAGATTTCGACGTGAAAGTCTCCGGCAAGCTCACCTTCGATATCGGCGTCGGCTCGTTGCGGCCACCCAAGCGCTGAACTGGGCATGTTGCCCTTCGATCCGGCGCGCCCTTTCTCAAGTGCTCCATCAAGCAATGAGCCCCGCCGCTGCGTTTGCTGCGGACGGGGCTTTTGATGGGCTCAACCCAAGAGGCCGGGAGTGTTTTACCGGCTTTTGAATTTCGGATGCTTCGCGGCGTTCAGCCGACGATCCGACAAAAGTCTCTGATTGTAGGGGGAACGATCGGGACGCTTTCGTTTCGCGGAAATTTCCGGCCGAAAAGCTGCCGATCGCGGCTCCGCTCAGGCGCGGAGCCCTTCGGGACTGTCCGGTGGGGTCATACCTCTCTCCTTCTGTCCGTTTCACCATAGGGTCCGAAAGCACTTCATCCGCACGCGCATCATCCATTCTGCGGCGTCTCGCAGATGCCATGCGCCTCGCGAAGATCAGCCTCTCGAGGCGATCGGCTTCCGTACTTGGAAAATCTGGCGTCTCCACCGCGTTCCGTCAACAGTCCAAAGCAGACTTGAGCAAAATGTGATCTTTGTAACAGGCGGCACCCGGATTTTGTCAGGAGCCTGTTCGTTTTTTGTTCTTTCTGCTTGCCTGTCCTGGCGAAAGGCGCTTAAACGCTGCGTGGAAAGTCGCGGCCTCTCTCGAAACCGCGCCGGGACGACCTATATTGGCGGAAGGCCGGGGAAGCCCGCCATTCCGAAACATTTCAGATCGAGGCGGCGGAACGGCCATGGCCGACCACAAGTTCATTTCCATTCGCGGCGCGCGCGAACACAATCTCAAGAATGTCGACCTCGACCTGCCCCGCGACTCCCTGGTGGTGATGACGGGCCTGTCGGGCTCGGGCAAATCCTCGCTCGCCTTCGACACCATCTATGCCGAGGGCCAGCGTCGCTATGTCGAGAGCCTGTCGGCCTATGCCCGACAATTCCTGGAGATGATGCAGAAGCCGGACGTCGACCAGATCGACGGCCTGTCGCCCGCGATCTCCATCGAGCAGAAGACCACCTCGAAGAATCCACGCTCGACGGTCGGCACCGTCACCGAGATCTACGACTATATGCGCCTTTTGTTCGCGCGCGTCGGCGTGCCCTATTCGCCGGCCACCGGCCTGCCCATCGAGAGCCAGACCGTGTCCCAGATGGTGGACCGGGTGCTGGCGCTTGAGGAAGGTACGCGGCTTTACCTGCTGGCGCCCATCGTGCGCGGCCGCAAGGGCGAATACCGCAAGGAGCTGCTGGAGCTTCAGAAGAAGGGTTTCCAGCGCGTCAAGGTCGACGGCACTTTCTACGAGATCGCCGACGTGCCGGCGCTGGACAAGAAGTACAAGCATGACATCGACGTGGTGGTCGACCGCATCGTGGTGCGGCCGGATCTCGCCACCCGCCTGGCCGACTCCATGGAAACGGCGCTCAGGCTGGCCGACGGGCTGGCCGTGGCCGAGTTCGCCGACAAGCCGCTGCCGCCGGAGGAGACGGCCGGTGGCGGTGCTGCCAACAAGTCGCTCAACGACACGCATGAGCGCATCCTGTTCTCGGAAAAGTTCGCCTGCCCGGTGTCCGGCTTCACCATTCCGGAGATCGAGCCGCGCCTGTTCTCATTCAACAATCCGTTCGGCGCCTGCCCGACCTGCGACGGGCTGGGCAACCAGCGCGCCATCGATCCGAACCTGGTGGTCCCGGACGACAATGTCTCGCTGCGCAACGGCGCCGTGGCGCCATGGGCGAAGTCCACCTCGCCCTATTACGCGCAGACGCTGGAAGCGCTCGGCAAGGTCTACGGCTTCAAGCTTGGCGACAAGTTCAAGGACCTGCCCGACGAGGCGCGCGATGCCATATTGCATGGCACCGGCAAGCGCGAGGTGACGTTCAACTACGACGACGGGCTGCGCTCCTACCAGACGACCAAGACCTTCGAGGGCGTGATCCCCAATCTCGAGCGGCGCTGGAAGGAGACGGAATCGGCCTGGATGCGCGAGGAGATCGAGCGCTTCATGTCGGCTACCCCCTGCCCCGCCTGCAACGGCTACCGCCTCAAGCCGGAAGCGCTGGCGGTGAAGATCGCCGGCAAGCATATCGGCGAAGTGACAGAGCTTTCGATCCGCAAGGCGGACACCTGGTTCAACAAGCTGCCCGGCCAGCTCAACGACAAGCAGAACGAAATCGCGGTGCGCATCCTCAAGGAAATCCGCGAGCGGCTGCGCTTTCTCAACGATGTCGGCCTCGATTACCTGACGCTGTCGCGCAATTCCGGCACGCTGTCCGGCGGCGAGAGCCAGCGCATCCGCCTGGCCAGCCAGATCGGCTCCGGCCTCACCGGCGTGCTCTACGTGCTGGATGAGCCGTCCATCGGCCTGCACCAGCGCGACAACACCCGCCTGCTCGACACGCTCAAGCATCTGCGCGACCTCGGCAACACGGTGATCGTGGTCGAGCACGACGAGGACGCCATCCTGCATGCCGACTACGTGGTCGATATCGGCCCGGCCGCCGGCGTGCATGGCGGCCGCGTGATCGCACAGGGCACGCCGCGCGAGGTCATGGCCAATCCGAACTCGATCACCGGCAAATATCTGTCCGGCGAGTTGGAGATCGCGACGCCGAGCGAGCGCCGGCCCGGCAAGAAGGGCAAGCGCATCAAGGTGGTGGGCGCACGCGGCAACAACCTCAAGAACGTGACGGCGGAAATCCCGCTCGGCACCTTCAGCTGCGTCACCGGCGTCTCGGGCGGCGGCAAGTCCACATTCCTGATCGAGACGCTGTTCAAGGCCGCCTCGCGCCGGATCATGGGCAGCAGAGAGCACCCGGCGGAGCACGACCGCATCGAGGGGCTGGAATTCCTCGACAAGGTCATCGACATCGACCAGAGCCCCATCGGCCGCACGCCCCGCTCCAATCCGGCGACCTATACGGGCGCCTTCACGCCGATCCGCGACTGGTTCGCCGGCCTGCCGGAAGCCAAGGCGCGCGGCTACCAGCCGGGCCGCTTCTCCTTCAACGTCAAGGGCGGGCGCTGCGAGGCGTGCCAGGGCGACGGCGTCATCAAGATCGAGATGCACTTCCTACCGGACGTCTACGTCACCTGTGACGTCTGCCACGGCAAGCGCTATAATCGCGAAACGCTCGACGTGACCTTCAAGGGCAAGTCGATCGCCGACGTGCTCGACATGACGGTTGAGGAAGGCGTCGAATTTTTCTCGGCGGTGCCGGCGGTGCGCGACAAGTTGCAGACGCTCAAGGATGTCGGCCTTGGCTACATCCATATCGGACAGCAGGCGACGACATTGTCGGGAGGCGAGGCCCAGCGCATCAAGCTGGCCAAGGAACTGTCGCGCAGGGCGACCGGCAAGACGCTCTACATTCTCGACGAGCCGACCACCGGCCTGCACTTCCACGACGTGGCCAAGCTGCTCGAAGTGCTGCAGGAACTGGTCGAGCAGGGCAACACGGTCGTCGTGATCGAGCACAATCTGGAGGTCATCAAGACCGCCGACTGGGTGCTCGACCTCGGTCCCGAAGGCGGCGACGGCGGCGGCGAACTGGTCGCCACCGGTACGCCGGAGGACATCGTGGCCGAGCCGCGCAGCTATACCGGCCAGTTCCTGAAGGAGTTGCTGGAGCGCCGTCCCGGCGGGAAGCAGGTGGCTGCCGAATAGGCTTTATCGGCTCTCATTATCGGTTCCCGGGGCAGACGATCACTGTCTGCCGAGCCACGCGCGGGGGCCGTGCGGCCGTTCCGCATCATCGGGCTGTAGCGGCGCGATGATCGGCGTACCTTCGAAAGCCACCGCACGGTTGCGGCCTCCCTGCTTGGCGCGATAGAGCCGGGCATCGGCGCGCTTGGTCAGCGTGGACAGCGTATCCCGCTCCATTGCCTCGGCGATGCCGAAGCTGGCCGTAACCTGCATTTTGCCGTCCATCTCGCCGAAACTCACCTCGCCGATGGCGGCGCGCAGCAGTTCCACCCAGCGCATGGCGTCCGCACTTGTCTGACCATGGAGCAGGATGGCGAATTCCTCGCCACCGATACGGCCGACCGGATTGCCCGGGCCGGCCGCTTCCGCGAGCAAGGCGCCAAACAGGTTCAGGACCGTATCCCCGGCACCATGGCCGAAAGTGTCGTTGATGCGCTTGAAATGGTCGATGTCGCACAGGACCAGCGACAGCGGGCGCTGCCACTCCCCGGCGAAAATGGCTTTCGCCCGTTCCTCAAACCCGCGCCGGTTGAAAACGCCCGTCAGGCGGTCGCTGTCGCGCTCACGGCGCAGGTCGTCGATGACATCCATGACCGCCGCCGCCAGGATTGCCACTGCCAAGATCGCCACCGCCAGAGCGGAGCCGAGGACCGCCATGGAAAGCTGCAACGTCTGCCAGAAAAGGGTCTGTCCGAAGGCCCTCGCCCCAAGCGGAGGCGCTTCGAAACCGATGGTCAACATCGTGCGGACGAAGAACTGCGCCGAAAAGGCGAGCAAGACGACAAACAGCGCCCTGTCCACGAAACGCGCTCGCCAAAGGTGGCGCAGGCGCACCGTGGCCCACAGCAGGATCAGGCCATAGCCGAAATTCATCACGTAGACGCGCGCCAGCAGGTTGCGGTCCACATAGTAGAAATACCAGACCAGCCCGACGATCCCAGCACCTGCCGCAAGGCCCCAGCCAAGGCCGAGCCGCCGGCCGGAGCGCTTGAGAAGACCTTCGGCGGTCAGCAGCACCGCCGACGTGTAGAAGATGCAGGATACCAGCGCATTGGCGCCGGGGGTGCGCGGCCAATAGACAATCTGGACACAGGCCCCGACCACCAACAGGGCACAGGCACCCGCAAGCAGAAGCAGATAGGGTCGCTTGCGGTCGATGGCCCAGGCGGCGGCAAACACACAGCCGAAGACGGCCAGCGTGCCCGGCCCGATCAGCGTCAGCGTCATCCTGACCGTCGTGTCGTCCATTCACCGCACCTGCCGCCGGGCGGTGGAACCGCCTGTGGATGAAAGAAGTCATATATCTGGTCGACACTTCCTGTTCGACAAGAGATTACCCCCCCTTCCGTGGCATGGTGACAACTGTCAGCAGAGAAAACGACATGGTTTGCGCCATAGATGCCGGAATGGAATACTCCGCCCGCCACATTTTCCGATGACACTCCCGAGGAGCGACAGATGGCCAAGTCAGGAAAGATCCGTGCCGGCATGGGCGGCTGGACCTTCGAACCGTGGGACAAATCCTTCTATCCCGACAAGCTGGCCAAGGCCAAGCAGCTCAACTATGCGACGCGGCAGGTGCCGACGATCGAGGTCAACGGCACCTATTACTCCTCCTTCAAGGAGCCCACCTTCGTCAAATGGGCGACGGAAGCGCCTGACGGCTTCGTCTATTCGCTGAAAGGCAACCGCTTCGTCACCAACCGCCGTGTCCTGGGCGAGGCCGGGGAATCGATGACGCGCTTCCTCGGCTCCGGCGTCGCGGCATTGGGCGAAAAGCTCGGCCCGATCCTGTGGCAGTTCGCGCCCACCAAGAAATTCGATCCGCAAGATTTCGAGGCCTTCCTGAAACTGCTGCCGGAAAGCCAGGACGGGGTGAAACTCCGTCATGCGCTGGAAGTGCGGCATGACAGTTTCGCCACGCCGGAATTCGTGGCCCTGGCGCGGAAATATGGCGCGGCCATCGTCTATGCCGACCATGCCAAATATCCGGCCATTGCCGATATCACCGGCGATTTCGTCTATGCCCGCCTGCAAACCGGCAGCGACGACAACCCAGACTGCTACACGCCCAAGGCGCTGGACGAATGGGCCGCCCGCGCCCGGACATGGGCCGAGGGAAAGGTTCCGGCCGACCTGCCCCTGGCCGATACATCGACCCCGGCGCCGGTCCAGCCGCGCGACGTGTTCGTCTATTTCATCACCGAGGGCAAGGTGCGCGCGCCGTTCGGCGCCATGGCCTTGATGCGGCGGGTGAACGATTGAGGCTGCAAGCCCGACTTGCCACAGGCGCGACTTGAGAAAGCGATTCAAGTCGTTCGCGCCTTGAGTCGGAAAGATCGCCTATCTAGCTGAAATTATAACTGAAATGGATTTGGCGGGCGCGAGCATGCTGCCCGCCCCAATTTCACGTGCCGCGGGCCACGCGCTCGATCTCTTCGCGCACCAGACGCTCGACAAGCGTCGGAAGATTGTTATCGAGCCATTCCTGCAGCATCGGCCGCAGCATTTCCTCGGCCATCTCATCCAGCGATTTCTTGCTGCGGGCCGCAAAGGCTTCCGAAAGTTCCTCGAAAGCGGCCGCCACCTGACGGCTGGTCTTCTCCGAAACCAGGGCGGGCCGTGCCGCAGCGGCATCAGTCGCATCGCCGGCAGTTGCCGGGTCATGCATGGCTGCGGGGATGTCGGGCGAAGCGGTCTCCCCCGCCGTGCGTTCCGTGGAAGCGGCGGCGGATCGCGAAGGCATGGCGGCCGCCAGAGCCATCGCCTGATCGGCCTGCGCCTTCGTTTCGGCAGGCTCCGCCTCGGCGACTTCGACCGGCACGTGCCAATCGTCCGGCGTCCGCAGCGGCCTGGCCGTCTGCTCGGCGGCTGGACGAGTCGAATCGGGCCGGGTGAAATCGATCCGGGTAAATGCCGGCGCGCTTGCCGAAGCCGGAGAAACGCTTTCCTTCGACTTTTCCTCGGGCGAGCTGGCCGCAAGCGAAAGGGCGGCCCCGGGCGCGGTACTGGCTGTGCCCAACGGCTCCGTCACGGAAGGTTTCACCGGAGCGTCTTCCGTTCCGGATCGAAGTTCGCTGCGGAATACATCGACCACGGTCGGTTCCGGGCCTTCCGCCGTCTCGGCTTCGGTTCCGGTTTCGCCAAAAGCCTCGGTGGGCTTGCGGCCGGAATCGCTATCCTCGATGATCCGGCGGATCGACGCCAGGATCTCTTCCATGGAGGGTTCGCGCTGCACACTGCTTGCCGTCGCCATCGTCACGTCCGCCGCCCCTGTGATTTCGCTGTCCTGGTCAGCCCTCGGTGCCGCCATACACCGCCGGCAGCATCCGAATCATACGCTTACAGCGTAGCGGACCCTGCGCCATGCGAGAATCCCCAAACGTGAAGCGCACTTCATTTCAACAGATTAGAAGTATTCCGCAGCACAGGCGCGAACCGCCTTGCGTTCGGAAAAGCCGACTTGCCGATGAGCGCTCTCAACGGCAAGGTTGCGGCATGGCTCCCGGCTCGCGCTCGCTATCGCTCCCTTGGCCGGTATGATGGGGAGATTTTTTTCCACGTCATCCCGACCTCGCAATAGGCTCAGCAAATAGAGAGTGTCGGAAATCCATGCCGGAATCTCGGAACGGGAGGCGCAACAAAAAAGGCGCCGAAGCGCCTTTCCGGTCTTGTCTCAAAAGGCAGCCGGCTCAGCGGCCATCCGGCGTGCGCAGGCCATACCATTTGTCCTTGACCGCGTTGTAGTGCTCTTCCGGCTTGTACTTCGCCACCTGCAGGCCGAGGCGATCGACCGAAAGACGACCCATCGCCTGAAGAATGGCGTAGCTCGCCAGAACGACATCGCGCTCGGCGCTGGCCAGATTGATCTTGGCGGTGATGACGTCGCGCTGCGAATCGAGAACTTCCAGCGTGGTGCGCTGGCCGACATTGCGCTCCTCGATCACGCCGTTCAACGCAAGCTGGGCGGCGCTGACCAGCGCACGGTTCGCAACCACGGCCTCCTGAGCCGCCGCATAGGCCGTCCACGCGGCGGTGACGGCCTGACGAACCTGGTCGCGGCTGACGTCGACCTCGATGCGAGCCTGGCCAAGCCGTTCCTTGGACTGCCGCACCAGTGCCGAGGTGCGGCCACCCTGGTAGATCGGGATCGACAGGGTCGCGCCAATATTGGCGGAATTCGAATAGCCGTCGCTGCTTCCGACTCCCGGCAGGCTGGAACCGCCGCCCGAGGTGTCGCTGTAGCTGCGCGAAATGCCGGCCGAAGCGGTGACCGAAGGCAGCAATGCACCTTCCGCCGACTTCACGCCGAAGGCTGCCGCATCGACCAGATGGCTGGTTGCAAGAATGGCCGGATGTTCGGCGGCAGCAACGGTCACCGCCGAATCAAGGCTGCGCGGCAGAAGCTTGGAAAGCGGCGCGGCAGCCTTCAACTGGCCGGGCTCCTCGCCGATGATCTGCCGGTACAGGGCGGCGCTGGCCAATGCCTGGGCACGGGCGGCGCTGACCTGGGCTTCCGCGCCGGAGCGCGCCGCATCGGCCTGCGCCACGTCGGTGCGGGTGCCTTCACCCACCTCGAGGCGCGAGCGTGCCGCACGGGTCTGTTCGTTGAGGAATTGCAGATTCTGCTGGGTCAGGGCCGCGACCTGCCGGTCGTGGATGACGTTCATATAGGCCTGCGCGGCGGTGAACAGCATGTTCTCTTCGGTGTTGCGCAGGCTTTCCTGCGAGGCGCGCACCCGCGCCTCGGCCGCAGCGACGTTATTCTTGGTCTGAAAGCCGTCGAACAGCGTCTGGTTGACCTGGACGCCGAAGCTGCCCGAGGTCAGCCGCGTCGACATATCGCCGCGCCGCCGTTCCGTGTAGTCGATATTGGCCGAGCCCATCACCGTCGGCCGATAGCCCGACTTGGCGATGGCCACGTCCTCGTCGGTGACGCGGACGCCGGCGCGCGCGGAATTGACCGAGGAGTTGTTGCGGTAGGCCTTTGCCAGTGCTCCGGTGATGGTTTCGGCCGAAGCCGCGACTGGCGAAAGTGCCGTGGCAGCAACCAAAAGGGCGGCAAAAACGGTCTTGCTAAAGGACTGCACGTCGACCCTCAACTTTACAATCAATAACGGCGCGCTTCAGGCCGGGAGACAGCCCACACGCGCCTTCTTCATTATCCCGCCAGCACGATCCAGGCGGATCGCAAACGGATTCTCTCAACGCAGCAAGCGAACATGAGTACGCCCCCGCTGCAAGAGAAATTCGATCAGAACTCGAAAACTTTGCTGCGTTCGAATCCCGGTAGTGGCCTAATTGCCGCATTGAAGGCACGCCGGCCGGTCACAACCCCGTTGGTTTTCAGGAAAACCTTGGCGATTCCCGCATTGCCACGGCCCTCGACGGCCACCAGACGGCCACCTTCGGCAAGCTGTTCATGCAAGGATTCGGGCAGTTCGTCCACGCTGCCCTGGAGCACGATGACATCATAGGGAGCGGCGGCCTTCCAGCCCTCCCGAAGCTCGCCTTCCACGACCGCAACATTGCCGCAACCGAGTGCGGCAAGCGTGTCGCGCGCCGAGCCGGCCAGGACGGGATCGTTCTCCAGTGCGGTGACCGAACCGGCCACCTTCGACAGGATGGCCGACGAATAGCCGGTGCCGCAACCGACATCGAGCACGCTATCGGTGGGCTGGATTTCGGCAAGCTGCAAAAGCCGGGCGAGCGGCGACGGCTCCATCAGGAAGCGCGGTCCTCCCTCGCCGCCGGCGATGCGGATGTCCTCGTCGATATAGGCGAGGTCGCGCAGGGTTTCATCGACGAACAGTTCGCGCGGAACGGAGAGGAAAGCGGCAAGCAGCGAAGCGTTCGTCACGTCGGTGGTGCGAAGCTGCCCATCGACCATTTTGACACGAAGCTCGGTGAATTCAGCGCTCATCTGCAAGCTGTCCCGCTTTGGCGCGCATCGCGCGCTCCCAAACCACTGGAACGCGGACAATCCTGCCGCTTGCAGGACGCCGTGGGACTTTGGAGGCCTCGCCCGGAATCGAACCGGGGTGCAAGGATTTGCAGTCCTCTGCGTAACCACTCCGCCACGAGGCCTCACGCTGTCCAAGCGTTCCAGCGGCCTCAATAGGTTAGCCCCTTTTCGCCGTCAAGCCGGTCTCGGTCATTCTGAATGATTTCCTCATTTCATTCTGAATGGCTGTTCGTGGCGTGTTCCAGATCGTGCGGTTCCGCTCCCGGCAACATCTGCAACCGAATCAATTTTGAGGAATTAATTCCTTCGCCGCTTGACACCTGACACGCCCAGAACATTATAAGAACGAACCGGCGCACACCGCCGAGCCCTTTGCCATATCAACCCGCCGCGCGACGCTTGCCGCGCCACAGGAGACTATTGCCTTGCGCAAGCCGGAGACGATCGAACGCCTCTATCTCGACTTCGACGGCTTTTTCGCCAGCGTCGAACAGCAGGCAGATCGCCGCCTTCGGGGCCGGCCGGTCGGCGTTGTGCCGTTTCCGGAAGCGGGCGACCGGACCTGCGTCATCGCCTGCTCGCGAGAAGCCAAGGCATATGGCGTCTCGAATGTGATGCCGGTGGCCGAGGCGCGCGAGGCCTGCCCGGACATTGTGCTGGTGCCGCAGAAGCCGGACCTGTACCGCCGCGCCCACAACACGCTCATTGCCGAGATCAGCAGCGTCATCCCCGTCGACGCCGTGAAAAGCATCGATGAAATTACCTGCCGACTGGACGAGGCCGGCCGCCGCGAACCGGAACTGCTTGTCGCCCGTTTGAAGTCGACGCTGGCGAACAATGTCGGGAGATGCATCACATCGTCGGTAGGCATCGCCGCCAACCGTCAACTTGCCAAGATGGCCTGCAAGGCGGGCAAGAGATCGGCCGGCCGCTATGGTGACGGGCTGATGATCTGGCACCCGGCCGACATGCCCAGCCCGCTCATGACTATCAATCTGGAGGATATACCCGGCATCGGCTCCAACATGGCCCGTCGGCTGTACCGGGCCGGCATCCAGACCACCGAGCAGCTTTATCGGCTTGAGCCCAAGCACATGCGCAAGCTCTGGAACAATGTCACCGGGGAGCGGCTATGGTATGCCCTGCACGGATACGACATCCAGGCGCCGGAGGCCGAGCGCGGCATGTTCGGGCACGGCCGGGTGTTGCCGCCCGAAAGTCGCTCTCTGCGGGGCGCCTATGAGATTGCCCGCCTGCTGCTGATCAAGGCTGCCCGGCGGCTGCGGCGCGAGGGGTACTATTGCGCCGGCCTGTGGCTCTGGCTGTCGATCCGCGACGGCACCTGGTCGGGCAAGCACCACCTGCCGGTCGTCAATGACGATCAGGCCATCCTGACCGGCCTCGATACGCTGTGGCGGCAAGTCCGGGCAGACCACCCTGCCGGGCTCACAATCTTTCGCGTCGGCGTCACGCTCTACAATCTGAGCAAGGCCGACCAGCGCCAGCTCGACATGCTGCTGATGGATGATCGACGGCGGCAACGCTGGGAGAGCGCGTCACGGGCCATTGACGGCCTCAATGCCCGCTATGGCCGCACCGTCATGAGCCTCGGCATGTGGCAGCCGCCCGCCGGCGGCCATGTCGGCGGCAAGATCAGTTACACCCGCATACCATCCGCAGAGGATTTCTGGTGACCGCCATGACCAGTTGGAAAGCACAGATCCAGGTCCGCGACCTCGATGACAATCAAAGGTTGGAAATGACATGCCGGACCTGCGGCCATGTCCACTACCTCACCCGAGCCATGATCTGCGTCGCGCCGGAGCGGGAATTCCTCTATCTCGACGAGGTCGAACGCGACACCATGTGCAGGACGCGCGGCTGCCACGGCACCGTGCGCCTATCCATCCAGTCGAACAGCAAGACGTCCGGCTTCGTCGGCGGGCTGGCGTGACTTGCGACAAGCGGCTTGCACTGGCAGGATTGATCACATGTGCGGACGCTTCACCAGATCGCATACGTGGCGCGAAATCCATGAGATGTACCGGCTGACCGATTCGGAAGCCGGCCGAAACACCGAGGCGCGCTACAACATCGCGCCAACGCAGGACGTGCTTTTCGTCACCGCCGGCGAAGATGGATATCAGAAGGTCCACGAGGGCCGCTGGTGGCTCGTGCCAGCTTGGGCAAAGGAGACGCCGAAATTTGCGATGTTCAATGCTCGATCCGAGGAAGCAGCGGACAAGCCGGCCTTTCGGGATAGCTTTCGCTCGAAGCGCTGCCTGATCCCCGCCGACGGCTTCTATGAATGGACCAAGAGCGAGGAGGATGGCGGCAAAGACCCTTGGTTCATCTACCTACCAGACCGGCGGCCATTTTCGTTTGCCGGCCTGTGGGCCTACAACCCTACACTCGACATCACGAGTTGCACGATCCTGACCGCCGCGGCGCAAGATCCGATGCGGCAGCTGCACAGCCGGCAGCCGATCATCCTCGACCCAGCCGCATACGATGCCTGGCTTGATCCCGCCACATCGGTAACCGACGCCAAGGGCTTGCTGCAACAGGATCTCGACGGCGACCTGCAATTTTACCGGGTTGGCCGCGAGGTCAATTCCACCGGCAAAGGCGGCGCTGACCACCCGGGACTGATCGGCCCGCTCAACCCGCTATGAGTTTTGAAATGCACAAGATCACAATCGACGTCCCCACCGACGTCTACCAGGCGCTCCACCGATTTGCCTTGCAGGACCGGCTTACGGCCGAGGAGGCCAGCCTGTTGGCCCTGCGGGATTGGTTGACCGGCAATGGTTATCTTGATGCCGAATTGGCGCTGGGAGACGACGACCAGCGTAGGGAGGCACAAGGGCGACCACCAGCAAGGCGCACTGGCAACCCTCGCCCGACAGCCGAGGAAGAATTCGCCGCGGCGGATGTCGTTTTCCCCATGAGCGAAGAGGCAAAAGAGAAATGGATGATCGCCGCCAAGGATGCCAACGGCGAATATGCCCACATCCGCTGGCGCAAATGGCCAGACTACCCGACCGCTGAAGAACACGAGGAATATTGGGCGCTTATGTCCACCGACGATCCATTCGAGCCGATTGCGTGGGTGCCGACCCGCTATACCTATGACGACATGACGAAAGTTTACGGATGAGCGACGATCCGATCCGCCTGCCCGGCGAAGCAATTGCCGCGCCGGCCGGCATCTACGAGCACTGGTGCGAGCATCCCGGGTGCTCGAAATGGGGCGGCTGGGGCTACAGCATCAACAAGCACACCCCGCCACGCTGGTTTTGCTGGGAGCACCGGGACGATGGCGAGGCGCTGCTTGGCGGGTTGACCAGACAATAGCGAGGACGGCGGAACCAATCGACAACACGACCCGTTTAAGCTGTTTCCGCTTGTGGAGATCGTCATGGCAGCGCCGCGTGCAGCCTGGAAGGGCTTTTTGAGAGTGGGATCGGTCACCTGCGCGGTCAAGATCATCGGTGCCGTCACCGAGGCTGAGAAAATCCGCTTCAACATTCTCAATAGAAAGACCGGCAACCGGGTGCGCAGCATCTATGTCGACGAGGAAACCGGCGACGAAGTGCCCACCGATGAGCAGATGAAGGGCTGGGAAGCCAACAAGGGCGATTTCATCCCCATCGATTCAGAAGAGATCAAGAACCTGAAACTGACCTCGGAGCACACCCTCGACATCGAGGACTTTGTGCCGGTCAAGGATATCGACACGCGGTATCTCGAAAAGCCGTTCTATCTCGTGCCGGCAGACGCACCGTCAATCGAGGCCTTTTCGGTGCTGCGGGACGCCATGGAGCGCGCCAAGATGGCCGCTCAATCCTGCGTGGTCATGTACCAGCGCGGCCATGAGGTAATTATCCAGCCCTATGGCAAAGGCATGATAATGACCTGGATGCGGCCCTACACCGAGGTCGAGCAGGAAAAAGACCTGTTCAACGATATCCCGGCCGGCAAGCAGGACCCCGAGCTGCTGGAAATTGCCAGTCTGTTGATCGACAAGAAACTCACCAAGTTCGACCCTTCGGCATTTGAAGACCGGTACGAGGAGGCCCTCGCCGAACTGATCGACGCCAAGCGCAAGGGCAAGAAGGTGCCGACCAAGGCACCACCGGCGCCGAAGGAGAATGTCGTCAACCTGGCCGAGGTGCTGCGCAAGAGCCTCGAAAAGGAGGGCGTCACGGCACCAAAGAAGAAGCAGGCGGCAAAGGGAAAATCGAAAAGCAAAGCAGCGTAGCGGCAAGTTGGAGGGAGCATGCAACTACATCAACGAGGCGTCGACCTATTGCTCAAGGTCATGGACGCGACCGACCACGTGGAAGAACTCAACCCCAACCAGATCCAGTCGCTCTTGCGCGAGGTGGTCGAAGTCATGGGCGCCATCCTCGAACGAGACGCCAGGCACATTCTGCAAACCAACGATCCGGCGCACATATAAAAGAGCCCGCCATCGGTTGAGGGATAGCCGACAGCGGGCACTTTGGGCCTGCGGATGCGGAGGCAGACCCTTGTCACCGGTAAGCAACAGCTACAAACGGCGCGCAGGGAGCAATGTTCCCTCCCGAAATGCGAAAAAGCCCGCCACCCATTTGAATGACGGCCAGCCGCCCGAGACGCGCCACGAGGAGGCGCACAGGGCAACCGGAGATGAGGCGTTAAGTTCCAGATTGTCATTCGCCAGAGATTGCCGAGATCAACAATTCCATGAGCGCAGCATGCGCTTTTTCCCGAATCAGATCACGCGGTATCGAATTCAAGAAGTCCTCGATCGTCAGATCCCTGCCGCCAGGAGTGGGGCCTTTGACATAGGGCCACAGCTCGTCGACGTTGAAATATAGCACCCACGCGCCGGTTTCGTCCTCAGCCAGAACCCGTTTCAGTATTGTCATGCGGCATCCCTCCATGGCGGGAAGGAAGGCAATAACCACCAGATTGCTCAATACCAAAAAACCGGTATTGACGCCGCAGCGGACGGAACGTGGAACCCTTGAAATACGAAAGTCCTGCGCGGCTTCGGCTTGGCAAGCTGCATGCGGCTACACGCATAAATGGCAAACAGTTGCATTTTTGTGACAGACTCTTGGGCCGTGCTAGCGATATGAAAGCCTCGGGTTTAGTAAGGGGCTTACATCATGAAAAAAAGTACTTGGTCTGTCGGCCGCAATCGGCCTGCTGGTTGCTGGCAATGCCTTTGCCGCGGACGCGATCTATCAGCCTGCTCCCGAGATGGGCGCGGCAATTTATAGCTGGACCGGTGGCTATATCGGTGTGAATCTCGGCTATGCCGGTGGCAAAGCCAAGCACCCCGTCAGCGTCATTGATAGCGGAACCACCTTTGCCAGTGGCTCGCTCAATATCAGCTCCAGCGGCTTCGTGGGCGGCGTCCAGGCTGGTTTCAATTACCAGTCGGATCAGTGGGTTTATGGCGTTGAAACAGACTTCCAAGGCTCCAGCGTCGATGCTCAGACGTCGATCAGCGTGGGGGGTCTCCTTGATGCTGAAGTCGGCACCAAGCTGAACTGGTACGGCACCGTGCGTGCCCGGATCGGCTTCACCCCCGTTGAGCGTCTTCTGGTCTACGCAACCGGTGGTCTGGCCTACGGCGAGACCAAGAGCTACATCAGACTTAATGGCGATGAACTGAGCGCGAAGAAGACCAAGGCTGGATGGACCGTGGGCGCTGGCGCCGAATATGCATTCGCCGACAACTGGTCTCTCAAGAGCGAATATCTATACACGGACCTGGGCAAGGCAAATCTCATCACCGAGGAGCTTGCTCCTGACGTCGTCGGCAAACTGGATCGAAAGTTCAATTTCCATACCGTCCGGATCGGCCTGAACTATAAGTTCTAAGATCGACCGGTAGAGCCCCGCTTCGGCGGGGCTTTTTTATCCCGGTGGGCTTCAGTTCTTAGAAGATCGGTCCATTCGGAACCCCAACGAAAACCTCTACCATTCCTCCTAGATCTAGCCCCACGGCACCTTTTTGCTTCGCGATACCAACAAGGCTTTTACCTGCCACGCCTGCGCTAACGAACACCAAATCTCCGGGGCGCAACTTCTGACTCAACTCCTCCTCAATATCGCTTATTACAAACGGGAGCGGGTCTATATGATCAACATAAAAGGGATTGCTTTTGGTTTTTGCGTGCGTCGGGATTTCAATCGTCTCAATCTCTGTTGACGCGCGAAGCGCTTCTGTCACCCTCTCTGCTTTGATGCTGGAAATAATGACAACCCGCGGCGCCGCCTCAATGTACGACTTGATATCTTCGGGCGTAAATAAGATATGGTGCGCACGATCTTCAGTTAAAAATGCTTTTGGTGAAACATATTTCGCCGCACCCAATAGAGATGTTACCACCCCCCTATTTGCTGTACTCAACAGGAGTTCTTTCTCCGATCCAGAGAAATCACGGAAAAAACGATGTATCGTTGGAATACCAACGATATCGGCGGTGGAAATCGCACTCAAGGAATTTCGCACAATGCGGTCTCTAATGGCAGGCTCCAACGAACGATCCCACCAATGCCGCTCTCGCATCTGCCTATCTGCTTCATTGAAGGGAAATTGCTCCCCTGGAAAAAGGTAAGCCTCACCATCACCCAAGCGAATAAGCGAGAATGGCGTTGAATCCTTGATCGCGGTTAGTATGCGAGTCTGCAAATCAATTCGCTGGGAACTGTCTACTCTGATATTAGCATACTGCATCCTCTCACGAAGTCTATCATAGACTGGTTTCACCAACTCCCTAAAATCCAAAGATACTCCAGAGCTTACTGACCTTAAAAATTTATCCTCAAGCTCTATATGGCTAAAATTCGCCACTGGATCGATAGATTTCACCCCCGCAGCATATATCTTCAATCTTTCATATTCAGACAATGAACTAATGAATAGCTCCTTATCCACAAAATCAACATTGTTAGATATATATCTTGCGATCTCCACTTTGAAATTCGATCCCAGCATACTTATGGAATTAACCGGAGAGTCTCTCAATAAATCAAATAGATAATCCGCATACCCATTCTTAATGAGAACCCTCATTGCAAGATTCTCATATTTTTTTCGAATAACGGTGTGGCAAATTGACTTTATCTGTTGAATAGCAAGTAAAGCAGAAGCATCATCGAGAGGGAACGCAAGGATATCATAAACTTGCAACCGCAACCACGGGTCGCTGCTCTTGTTTCCTTTCCGAACCTGTTGGCGAAGAAGATTATAAGCACGCACATCCCGGGTTGCCCACCGCTTTTCAAACCAGGAAATTAAACCGAGGCGCATACTGGGGGGATTCTGCTCAGCTAGAAGCGCATTGGCCAAGGCTAGGCGATCTTCCGCTTGATCCATTAAAAGCTCGATGGCCTGCTCCTGATCTCCCTCTATTGAAAGAGTGGGCACATTTGGGAGTGTGATGTTTTGTTTGCGGGAATCTCTCTTTCTAGATGCTGCCGCGGCTGCACGGATCATCAAGTTGCCGATCTGATGAAGACGTTGCGGATAACGTGTCCCAACTGCAAAAACTAAACGCTCGAAAGCCAGCTTAGCGATCTTCTTGGACGTTAGTGCTTTGAGCGGACCTCTTTTGCGCCTCTGGGTCCGCAGCATTTCCCCGATATACGCTGCCACATCTTGGCGTGCTAATTTTTGATCAGTGGTCGCCGTAGGTTCAAATCGAGCCGCCTGCTTGACCCAGTTCTGACAGTAAAAATCCTGTTTCCAAAACGGTGTTGCTAAATCAGCGCAAACAATTTCGGGTGTAAGACCTGCGCTTACGAAGCCATAATAATCTGGCGTGACCTCATCCAGTTCGAACAATTGATAAACAGGAATTCCCTGACCTAGAAGCTCTGTGACCACCGACGAGTTTCCGACAATGGCAACATGCGGCAACGCGGGCGAAGAATCAACGACTCGGAATTCCTCCTTTTCCTCAGAAGTGAGCACCGTGGCGCTGTTAGGGTGAAGCTTTACGAAATAGTCGCTTAATTCGGAATTTTGAGAAAGAAGCTCCACCACTCGCTTCAATGAAGAGACTTCAAATCGAGAGGTCGGGTAAATCCCAACTGTTGGACGATCTGCTGCTCTAAGAGTGCCCGCGAAGTTTGCGTTTAAATTCCTTGAAAGTACAAAGACCTTCCCTTTGATCGGGCCCAATTTCGTATAAATATCTTTGGATATTTGATTCCGTAAAATGCTTACTGAATAGTCGAGCGGAGGAAAGGTGTCGGCTACTTCCGCATGTTGTAGATAAATTGTAGGGACGCCGAGATCCTCCATCGCCATTGTAAACCCAACCTGAGATGGCGAATGATCATTCGCGACAACAGCAAGTAATGGAAGTTTATTTTTATTTTTTTGATATGTCATCATAATACTAATGTATGTTGATGCATACTGTAAATTTTGATAAAGATGTTCTGGAAATATGCCACTCTCTTCTAATATATAATTCCTAGTTTCCTGTGAAATTAATTCTATATAAGATCTACTAGTATATACTTTCCGTCTTGATGCAACAAAATCATTTAGAAATCTTGCATCTGAGAATTTTATATTATGCTCCCTAAGCAAATCACAAAAAAATTTAAACTCACGAAGATTGTTATTTGTTTTTCCAAATGAAACGACGTCCGAATATGACACATTGTACACCCGAACTCGGGAAATGGATTTTACCAAATAGTCGGCAAAAGAAGAGGCAAGTGAGTGCCTCTCTTCGCCTCCGTGACCGGAAGTTTCAAAAACCTTTAGCGCAGGTGTAACCTTTTTGCTAACAATACCCCGAAAGCTGGAGTTCATCGAAATCAATCGACCAACTCGGAAACACCCTTTGAGATAGGCCCGTGTCAATAGTTTATCCTGTTAGCAGGCTGATTACCGGAATATATCCCAAGTTAAAGGAGTTCCCCGCTTAACTGATCTCTGCACCCTGCAGCCCAAGACATTGTCAAGGTACTTTGGTGGAAGACCAGCGCCAGGCCTGATTGCCCGAACATTTTCAGTTGTTAATTTTTCGCCTGCTTCGATATCCTTGACGACATACAGTGAGCGACGGAAGGCCAACGATTTTTGTTCAACTTTGGTTGGCCCGTAAAAGACCTGGCCGAGGGATTGCCAAGCTCGTTCCGTCTCAATCACAAGCGCTTTCATTTCGTCGGGCTCAAGCGAGAAAGTGCTGTCAACCCCGCCATCAGCGCGGCGTAGTGTGAAGTGCTTTTCGATGACAGTGGCGCCCAACGCTACTGCCGCTACAGACACTCCGACGCCCATCGTGTGATCAGACAACCCAATTTCGCAACCAAAAAGTTCACGCATATGGGGGATTGTGAGAACATTAGTGTTCTCCGGCGTGGCCGGATAAGTGCTGGTGCATTTTAAAAGCACAAGATCACGACAGCCCGCCTCACGTGCAGTACGCACCGCATCATCGAGGTCAGCCAAGCTTGCCAAGCCAGTCGAGATGATCACAGGCTTACCAGTTGCTGCCACCTTGCGGATGAGAGGTAGATGAACGTTCTCAAAGGATGCAATCTTGAAGGCGGGGACATCGAGTTCATTGAGAAAGTCGACAGCCGTTTCGTCAAACGGGCTACTGAAGCACAACATGCCGTGCTCGCGTGCCCGTTTCATGATTGGCTCATGCCATTCCCAAGGAGTGTGAGCTTCCGAATAGAGATCGTGTAAATTGCGGCCTTTCCATAGGCTTTTTTCGTCGTCGATATCAAATTCGCCACCGCGAACATTGAGAGTAATGGTATCGGCTGTATAGGTTTGCAATTTTAACGCGTGCGCGCCAGTCGCCGCGGCTGCATCAACAATATCCAAAGCTCGTTCAAGCGATTGGTTATGATTTCCCGACATTTCGGCAATGATAAACGGTGGAGCGCCGGACCCGATTTCGCGGTCACCAATAAGCATTTAGATTCCTTCCTTTAAGCCGCTCGCTCATAAACGTAACGATCCGAAGACACGGAGCGAACCTTAAAATCCAACATCTCAAATATTCTACGAGATGCCATGTTTTCTGGTTTGACATTGGCAACGAGCAAGCTCCGCCCCTTTTCTTGCCGGAATCGCGCAATACCGGCCGCAAGCATACTTCTTCCAAGCCCCCGGCCACGAAAAATACGAGCCACGGAGTAGCTTATCTCCCACTCGTCGCTTTTCTTATCGAAACGAATTTGACCTAGGGGTACGGCAGAAGCGGTTTCCGCGATGCAGAGAACGCAGCGCTCAAAATCTCGTATTCGCCTCCGGAACCAAGCTCTGTGCTCTTTTAATGTGATAGGTTTGGAGCTGAAAGCATTGCGCCGCGTTTCAGCATCATTAGCCCATTCTAACAGAAGAGATTCGTCAACAAGTTCTGCGTTGCGGACGGTGAGCGCCATATCTGCGCGGGCGGACAATACCGCCTGTACCCGGTCAACACCGCGGCCGTCCACTACGGCAAGACACTTCTTGGACCAAGCTGGCTCAAGCCCGCTTTCTACGAAGTTAGCCAATTCGTCACGAATTTTGGTCTCGTCGACCGAATCCTGATGACCTAGCCAGCGGACGAGTTTGCGACGCGCAAGTTCGTGGCTAATGGGGCGCTGGTTTTCTGCAAGGGAGATGACGAGAGATGGCAATCCTAGACACAATCGCTCCCAACTCGTTGCGCCACCGGCACCGAGACCAAGATCCGCGGCCAGTATGAACGGAGCTAGGCTAGGTACATTATCGTGAAGGCAAAACTCCGGATGGCCTGCAATAAGACGCTGCACCTCTGGAAACTGCGAAGATGTAGAAGAAAGAACGATGTCCACAATAAGGTTGGGTAGCTGCAGCGTCAGAAGAGCCCTGACCGTCTTTTGAGTAAGCCCCACCTCATCCACCCCGCCAAAGAAAACGAACAGCCTATTCAACGGCCCTTCGCGTGGTGCAGATCGGCTACGGAGGTGAGCGTAGTCAGGTTGTAGAAGGGCGTACTTTGGCCCAAGGAGGAGTGTACAGTGTTTGGGAACTAATCCCTTATAGCGGACATTTTGCCGTGGTGTGAGATTCTGATCGAGTAAGATATCGCAGTCGTGCGAGCGGTCCGCAAGGTCGTCGATCACCATTATTTTGCTGGCCGACGCGCGCATAGCGCCCTCCCAGCGTGCATCGAGTCCATAATGGTCAACGACGAGCCAGTCGGGGTGAAAACCTTTTACGGCTAGGGCCGTTTCCTTGGCATCATCCTGCCAGTGAGCCCCAACCCATGCGGCATGAACCGCCCCCCCCCTTTCACTAACAGTCCACATTGGCGGCGGCGCCGAGAGTGGAAGTAAGCGGAAGCCTCGATCCTCGATACGATCAAAAAGATGACCTGGATGCCTGCGCGATACGAAAAGGACCTCTGCCCCGTTGTCTCGGGCATTTTCGGCGAGCGTCAAGCAACGCATGACGTGGCCGGTGCCAATAGCCATGGAGGCATCGACGCGGATTGCGATTTTTACCTTATCGGCCACCATCATGTCGCCTGTAGCGCTTGGAACATCCATTCCGCCCGCTTCCAATCCTCCAGCGTATCGATGTCCTGAACGCGATACCGGGGCAAGATGATTGGCGCAGCGGCAGGAGAGAATATCGGTTTACTGGAGCGCCACGCCTCGGCGGTACCCCAGTAGAATTGGCCGGCATCGTGATAAGCTTCGTCCAAATCCTGCGAGCGTGTAGTAAAATGTTCAGGATAGAACATTTCGACCCGTCCAATCGCGGTTAGTCGGAGAGCTCGCTGAATCGGAAATGAATAGCTGGCAACTGGAAAGACATAGTCGCATCCCTCTTTTACCAGAACGCCAAGCCCGTCGTTTAGATCCTCGGCACGGACAAATGGAGCTGTTGCATAAAGACAGCATACCTGTACGGGAACCAAACCCTGCTGTCGGTGCCATTCGATAGCATGTGCAATAACCGGGATGGTGGCAGTATGGTCATCTGCAAGCTCGACAGGACGTAGAAAAGGTGTATCTGCACCAAATTCTCGTGCAATCGCGGCAATTTCCTGATCGTCAGTCGAAACGATAACCCTATCGAAGCAGCCACTTGATCGCGCGGCTTCGATTGACCATGCTATGATTGGTTTTCCACAGAAGGGGCGAATGTTCTTGCGTGGAATGCGCTTACTACCACCCCTGGCAGGGATGACCGCCAATCTCATGCTGAGAGTGCTTTCTTGAGAGCTTCGACTACGCGGTTTTGCTGTTCTTCTTCCATGATGGGGAACATTGGTAGGCTGATCGCCTCGGCATAGTAAGCCTCTGCTTCAGGAAAAGAACCAGAGACAAAGCCTAGGCGCTGATAGTAAGGCTGCGTGTGAACCGGAATATAGTGGAGATTTACACCAATTCGCTGTTCGCGCAGAGCGACGAATACGTCGTGATGGCTGCGCCGGATTCGGTCGAGTTGTAATCGGATCACATAGAGATGCAAAGCCGAGTATGTATCCGGATGCTGCTTGGGTGCGGTCACGGGCAGCGACCCAAGTAAGAGATCATAGCGGCGCCGGATTTCGTGACGGCGCGCAACGTACTTGTCGATACGTGCCATCTGGCTGAGGCCGAGGGCGCCTTGCAATTCCGTCATCCGGTAATTGTAACCTAGATCAATCTGTTGATAGTACCAGGGACCATCAGGCTGGTGCGTCATTAGGGCCGGATCACGAGTAATGCCATGGCTCCGCAACAAGTCCATGCGGTGTGCCAAGTTAGCATCGTTAGTGACCGCCATACCACCCTCCGCGCTCGTTACAATCTTCACTGGGTGGAAACTGAAGACGGTAATGTCGCTAAACCGGCAGTCGCCTACTGGATTGTTCTTGTAGCGCCCGCCAATGGCATGGGAAGCATCCTCGATTATATGGAAGCCATAGCGTTGCGCGAGAGCGTGGATGGCTGCCATATCGCAAGATTGGCCGCATAAATGCACCGGGACAACCACTTTCGGCAAACGGCCTTCTCGCTCAGCCACAACCAATTTGCGTTCAAGGGCTTTGGGGCAGAGATTATAAGTGTGCGGATCGATATCAACGAAATCTACGTCGGCGCCGCAATAAAGCGCGCAATTTGCGGATGCAACAAAAGTTATAGGGCTCGTCCAGAGCCAATCACCAGGTTTTAGACCAATGGCGAGGCAGGCGATGTGAAGGGCTGAAGTTGCGCTGTTGACAGCTACGGCATGCCTTACCCCACAATAGTCAGCCACAGCTTGCTCGAAGCGTGGCACGACTGGTCCCTGCGTGAGGAAGTCTGAATGCAACACTTCAACAACGGCATTGATGTCATCCTGGGAGATATCCTGCCGCCCGTAGGGAATGACACTCATATGTTGCCAATCTTTCCTTGATTTCGAACAATCCAATCCTGAAGTTGTTCTTCTGTCATCCATTCTGAGTTACTATTGCTAGTGTAGCTGAAACCTTCTTTGACCTTTTTTCCGTTTTTTATGCGTTCTTTGCTTGTGCTCCAGTTATTTATTGCTGGTAAAATCTTATAGTGCTCCGGGTATTCGTAAGTATGAAAGGAGTCTTCCTCACCAATCATTTGCTCATGGACTTTTTCACCGGGGCGGATTCCAACAAATTCCAGCTTTGCATCCGGAGCAATAGCACGTGCAAGATCAGTCATTTTCATGGAGGGGATTTTCTTGACATAAATCTCGCCACCTTCCATGTCGTCAAATGCATGCCAAACCAGTTCCACGCCTTGCTCTAACGTAATCATGAAACGCGTCATGCGTTCGTCGGTAATTGGCAGAACACCTCGCTCCCGGATCGAAAGGAAAAAGGGGATTACAGAGCCACGTGAGCCCATAACGTTTCCGTAACGCACGACAGCGAAACGGGTGTCATGAGCGCCGGTGTAGGCGTTACCTGCCACAAAAAGCTTGTCGGAAGCCAATTTTGTAGCGCCGTAGAGATTGATGGGGCTGCTTGCCTTGTCAGTCGAGAGAGCGACAATTCGCTTTACGCCCCTGTCAATGCACGCGTCGATCACGTTCATCGCACCATTGACATTAGTCTTGATGCATTCGAAGGGATTATATTCTGCAGTTGGTACAATTTTGGTAGCGGCGGCATGCACCACGTAGTCCACGCCATCCAACGCGCGATGTAGGCGCTCCTTGTCACGTACGTCTCCGATGAAGAAGCGGACCCGGCTGTCCCCTTGATATTTTTTAGCCATCTCCCATTGCTTCATCTCGTCACGTGACAAGATAATCAATCGCTTAGGATTGTACCGTTCGAGTGTCATTGGAACAAATGTGTTCCCGAAGGAGCCAGTACCCCCGGTCAGCAAAATCGACGAATTTGTAAGCATTCAGCATCCATCTCTATGAGATTCCATCAGTGTCGCAGCACTCGCACAGCCATTTGCGGAATGCAACCAACCGCCGGGCGCTTGGGCCGTTGACCGACAGGTATGAAATCTTTTGGTCATCTGTATGGTTGCAGGTGGATTTCTAGGGTCCGGACCCAATAACGGGGTTCCCCCTGCCAGCCAGATCGTGATTCACTGCCTCATCGAGGAGGCGGTTATATGGGTGATTTCTTTTGGTTTTCCGATACGCAGTGGGCTCGGATCGAGCCGCTGCTTCCGACCGACGTGCGCGGCAAGCCTCGCGTAGATGATCGCCGTGTGCTGAGTGGCATCGTCCATGCTCTGCGCTGCGGCGGCCGTTGGGCCGACTGCGCCGATGTCTATGGACCGAAGAAGACGCTTTATAACCGGTTCGTTCGCTGGTCCGAACGCGGCATATGGGAGGGCATATTCAGCGCGCTGGCGGGAGCAGCAGATGCGCCGGACCGGTTGTTTATCGATAGCTCCTGTATCAAGGTCCACCGCTGTGCGGGTGGCGGAAAAGGGGGGCCTTGGCCCATGGTATCGGCCGCACGAAAGGCGGACGAAACACCAAGCTCCATGCCGTCTGTGACGAGAAGGGCCGCCCCTGCGTCCTGCTCCTGACGCCCGCAAACGTGCACGATTGCAAGGTCGCACAGCTTTGTATCGAGGCGATGCCGCCGTCCGCCGAACTCGTCGCTGACAAAGGATATGATAGCCAGGCGCTACGGGAATGGCTGGTCGAGCGTGGCACCGAGCCCGTCATTCCGCCCCGCAAGAACCGTAAGGTCCAGTACGTCTATGACCGCGCTGTCTACAAGCAGCGCAACATTGTCGAGCGCATGTTCTGCCGCTTCAAAGACTGGCGACGCATCGCAACCCGTTTCGACCGCAACGTCAAAAACTTCATGGGCGCTATCAGCCTCGCCGCCGCCGTCATATGGTGGCTGTAGTGAGTCCGGACCCTAACAATGAGTGTCAGAGTTCGTTAATGATGGGTTTAGGCGGCAGCCTTCCCGTGAAGGCTTGACACGCCGAAACGGCGCCGTGGCTACAACTGAAACACGAAAAAGCCCGCCCAGACGAAGCCGAGCGGGCAATTTACAGGGAAGAGACTGGAAGGATAACACGATTCGCTAGGGCGGCGGCCTGCCCGTCACCCAGAGATATGCGCCGTATATCCATCCAGCCACGCTGACGACACCGATTCCGATCCTGATAAGCCAATGTCCGAGAGCGCCGGCGCCTTGAGCCTTGGTGCGCAGTGTCGTTACGGCCACCGTCACCTTTTCCATGCCGTCGACCTTGTTCTTGATCGACGCGATATCCGCTTCCTGGTGCGTCTGGCGCAATACAAGATCGTCAACGCGCCGGTGTAGCGCGGCCCGGCTCTCATCCTGCCGGTTCAGCCGATCCTCGATGCCATCAAGCTTTCCGATGACGATGCCCAGAGAGCGCTCGATGTTGCTTTGTGTCGGCAATGCTCCTGCCCCTTTACCGCTGCGTAGCTTGATCGTGGCGCAGGCATTCTGCCGGCGTCCATGTCCTGGTGGCACATAGGCCCGCCACCGTATCGTCGATCTTGTCCTGATCGGCCGGGGCTGCACCCCGAGCGCCGACGAGCGAGGTGCCGACAATGCGACGGGCACCGTCATTGAGCCTGTCGCTCGACGCAGCGACCTGTTGCGACGTGGTACACCCCGTCGCGCTCAAGGCACTGGCGGCGAAGAAAACGAGCGCGATCGGCTTCATTGGCAAGCTCCTGAATGGCGATATTGGTCGCAGCATCCAGACGCGAGGCAGCAGCGACGCGTCCGGCGGCATATTGGGATGGGCCGTAGAGAAGGATGGCCCATAGAACAGTGACGGCCGCGCCCAGCAGAACGCCGACGGCAAGTTTGAGAGCATCCAGGAAACTGTTCATCGACATCTCCTTGCAACCAGCCTGCAAGTGGCAATGCTTACCGAATTCAACTACTAAACAGCTTGAGTTGTCAGATGCCGCTCACGGTTGTATGCGAACGTTCTTGATGAGGTGAATGTGGAACAGATCAGGTCAAAGTATCGAGTTTATCTAGGCCGGTTACTCTCTGGCAGCGACCCGGCCGATCCGTATGCGACAGACAAGGCTTTTGCTGCTCTGAGAGAAGCCCATGATCGGTTGATGGAGAAGAACCCTCATCTTGCAGAAAATGGACGTGAACGAGAATTCCGGGAGGCCATGGAAGCCGTAATACAGGAGCATGCAACTCCGCCGCAGCCGGAAACTACACATCCCGATAACCACGCTGCAAAGAGTGAAACATCACGGAACGGCGGATACAATGGCTTGTTTACAGCTTTTGCAGCCGGTGCCCTTTTGGTCGTAATTGCTGGATTTCTGCTCGTGACTTTCAATGTCTTCGCTATTTCCACAGGAGATACAGCTGAACGAGCAGCCCTGTTCGAGGAGGATTTTCAACGATCAGTGGAACAACTGGAGTTGGTGGCACCATTTTTGAAAGAGGTCCAAGCTGAAATCCTCAGTCGCCAAAAAGAAGATCCTATATCGCTGAATGAGCTTACCGGGAAAAAATTCATCTCGCTGGCAAAATTTGATAAAGTACTTAGCGCCAAAATTCCCAAGCCGCTTCCTCCTGGCACGGCGTTTATCATCCGTGCAACAGATAAAGCCTACAAGGTGGTTGCTACTGGACCTTTGTGTAGAACGGCCGCGATTGACATGCCTGATCTGGTAGATCCTCAACGCAAGGGGCATGGCTTGAACTGTGCGCGCATTGGCTACTGGAACGAAGCTGGTAGTAAATTTTGAGCCATTAATCCAATTCTGCTTTGAGTGCCCTCACCGCCTTCCAGAGATCCCAGCGGCGCTTGATGCCGTAGGCGGCGAAGGCCACGATAGCGGCACTGATGAAGAGTTGGACCCGCCAGTCGAGCCCACCCATGAAATCGCCGACCGCGGCGACGATCGATCCGATGCCGGCCAGCGCCCATGTCCACACGGTCTTGGACTTGGCTGGAGGCGTACCCAGTTCCTCGGGATCGGCTACAACCGGCTTTTCGACAATGATCGGATCGGGTGCGGGTGTTGGCTGGGCTGGCACGGCATTTCCGACCGCCTTGACGCGGTCCAGCACAGCCTCAACCACTTCCGGAGCCACCAGCGCCTTATTGATCCCATCGCCGGCGTAATAGCTCTGACCGCGCTTCACCGTCCGCTTCTGGCCTCTGGCACCTGCCAGCACAGGGAAGCTCGCCCACTCCATTGCCACCCGCTTGCCGAACTCGGTGCGGCTGATGCTGCCGGCCATGAAGCCCTCATAGCCACGACGCTTGAGCAGGTGGTAGGCAAGCCGGTCCTGCAAATCGGCATCGAGCTTTTGGGAGCCGCGCAGGCCCAGTTCTTCCTTCAGATCGATCAGCGTGTTGCGCATGAACTGGTAGCCGCCGGCTGCGCTGGATCCGTGGTTCTTTGACCATCCGCGCTGCGCGGCCAGCACCTCGTCGATTGTCATCGAGGTCAACGGCTTTGCCAGCCTGCCCTGCTTGTTGGCATAGATGACGTCATAAGATGCGAGGTCATCCCGTCCGACTTCAGTCTTCCGAATGAAGTCAAGCAGGATCGCCGCGCCGGCAGGCACGGTTCTGTCCATGGTCTGTCCTTCCAGATTGTCAGATCAGATTTGCCGATTAAGCTGCCCCGGCAATGGGGAGCCAAGATGCATGAACGAAATCAGACACGAGTTGCGACAGATCGCCGGAAAGCTCGGCAACCTGCCGGCGAACATCGACGATCTGATCAACGACGCGCTTGCAGGCGATACCGTCTGCGCCATGGAGTTGCTTGCGCTACTCCTGCCGGGCTGGGGCCTCGACTACACCGTCGATCAGCCTGCCGGCAGATTTGTTGCTCGGCTCTACTCGCCCGAGGGGATGACCATTGATGGCTATGGCTCAACTTTTGCCATGGCCGTGGCGAGGGCAATCATTCTGGCCAAGGCATCATCTCAACCCATGTGAGCCAGCCTCCGCCACCCTTGTCCGCCGCGCGATTTTTCCTATTGTGTCGTTGCGGTCATGCCCATGGCCGTAGGGCCGGCGCCTTCCTCCTGCCCCCGGCAACGTGCGCGTCGGCCCAAACTTCCCCGTCGCCCTATTCAGGCTATGCTGGCGTCATGCATACAGATCGTCTTTTGGTTTTTGTTGTATTCGTGGTCGGGGCGCTGGTGGCGACCATCATTATCGCCATGCCCTGCCAAGATCCTTCGATGAACGCGTTCATATCCGGAATTTACAAATGGCTGGATATCCGGCGCTGTTAACTCAATGAATAGGAGTTCACCGGTCCAGACCTACGGATCGGCGCCCTCAGCGCCCGTTGCTAAGTGTCGGCCCGAATTTGTCGCTTTCTGTGGAAAGCCAAACAAAGCGACTTTACCCGCCCCAGTTTTGACAAACTAAATGACTGTGGGGGCTCTACGAGTATTTGGCCGATGACATATATTTTTCCGCAAGAGCGGGAAGCGCTTGAAATGCTGGCTGGAGCACGTCCCCGACTTGCTTCAGCATGGGCCAGAGTTTGCTGGGAAAACATGGCCCGCGAAGGGCTATGCACACCTGGCCCGAATTACCGATTGACGGCTTCCGGTTGGTCGGCCCTTGCACTTGCTTCACCCCAACCTGAGGCAGATTAGACTGCCGACTATAATCCTTCGGTCGCCAGGCCATCCACGAGCAGTCGATTGCCACGGTCCTAGGGCCGCGGGTCGGCGCGTGTCCCGTCCTCAATCAACGAACTCGCGTCGACCATTCCTTTGTTCAGTGCTTTTTAAACTTCTTCCCGCCACCAGCCAGCCCATCCAGATAACTGCAGGTTGCAATATTGTGGCCAGAATGCGAAGACGCACTCTGCGGCAATGGGGAGCGGCGGGATGCAAAATAACCGACTTGTCGGGCTAGACTTGGTGCGCGGACTCTGCGCACTCGCTGTGATGGTCTACCATTACACCCACGCTGCAGGTTGGGGCGACTTGGAAGGAATGGGGACTTATGGGGTCTATATATTCTTCGTTCTAAGCGGATTTGCTCTTTTCTATAGATACGGAGACAGGTCAATCAGCGAGGAAATGCTCCGCGACTTCTTTCGCCGTAGATTTTTCAGGATATTCCCGCTGTTTTTTGCCGTAGCCATCTTCCGCAGCTTCACACTCGATCTTACTCCATACAATGTCATCCGCCTGATCGTGCACGCAACCCCGCTTGCCGGAATCGCGGACGTTCCGGCTTTCGCGAGCCTCGTTATTGGCGGTTGGAGCATTCTGATCGAGTGGTCATTCTACCTACTGTTCCCCGTACTGCTTCTCTTTAGGCAGACAAAAGCCCTGATTTTTTTGTTCCTCTTCACACTTGCCGTGAACTACTTCTATGTCATGGCGGCCTATTATCCCCCCGATGGGCTGAGTCCAGGGCGCTCGTTCAGGGCTCAGGACACTATGACCTTTCTTTGTTATTTTGTCGGCGGCATGCTCGGCGCCAAGCTGTTCAAACGCTATCAGCAGCCAATCCAAGGGCGCCTGCTACCAGTTCCGCTTGTGATCAGCATTGGGCTAATGGCGTCGATCTATCTACTCCCGGAAATCATAGATTTTGGATCACGCCGCGACTTTCTCTCGGGCTGGAACTCAACTGCGCTCGTCCTTGCCTCATGCATTCTTGTCCTATTGGCATCGTTACAGGAGCCGATGGGCTTCGCTGCAAATATATCAAAGTTCCTCGGAGACATCAGCTTCGCTCTTTATCTCCTACACATGTACGTCTGGAATTGGGTGGGTGCTACGATGACCGATCTACCCCTGCATCTGCAGTTTGCTGTATCGGTAGGCTTATCTTTGCCACTTTCATGGCTAGTCTACAGCCAGTTCGAAACGCGCATGAATCGATACGGCAAGACCAGAGCTCCAGCGTTTTCCTCGCCTTTCCCGCCCACCCCTTGAGGATGCGTGTAGGACCGACGGTTCCCGTGAATCTTGCACGTTGCGGTCTCCTGCAATCTGTGATTACTCGCGGTTTTAGTTACACATGGCCAAGGTTGATGACGTGGATAGATTAAGATCGCTTTATCGGCGCTCCATCCCGGAGGATGCGCGGCGGAAAATCCGTAACGTCATAAAGCTTATTCGAAATAGAAGAGACCCTAAAGCTCTATCTGTTGACAATGCATCTAAAATGGAAGCAAAAGCTCTCGTTAGCATCGTCGCAAACGCAGATAAAACGCTTGTATCCGAAGCAAAAGCTTTGGTCGAGGCTTGGCGACTTAGTGAAGCCCTCGAAAAAGTTACTTCTGCAATTCAGATCAAGCCATCCCAAGCCAGTCTTTCTATGCGAGCCCGTATACTTGCTAATATGGGTCGAACAGGGGAGGCAGTTGAGGCAAATTACGAATTACTTCGACACTTTCCATTTGATGTTGCTGGATATCGACAATTAAGAGCGCTCGGCGAGAAAGACCCGCCTGTATCAGTTGAGGGAGCTATTCAAATTGTCAAGGAAATCGGCGAATCATCCGCAACGTATCTCCGTGCCGCCGAGTATCTGTATTTCTTTGGGTTGTTTGATGGCGTGTTGGAGGCCTGTGAACGGGGTCTTGAACTAGGCGAACAGGAACGAGCCACAGATCGACGCGCAAAGATTCTCTATAATCTGCTCCTACATAAAGGATATGCGCTCGAGGCGCTGCATCTCTATGACCAGGCTCTGAGCTTCTATGAAGCTATGGCTGAGGCATCGTTCGAGGTCCGCACAGCAATCCCTATAGCTCGGTGCCTACTGGAACTGGATCAGCCAGCAAAGGGCATCTCTCTTCTGCGCCGAGCGCATATGTCCGACTCGGACCCGCAGCCATTCCATCCCACGACAATGGACCTTCTGCAATCCGCCGGCCGCATTCGGGAGTCATATCAACTCTACAGGAAACGACCCATAAGCCTTTCGCTGGCCAAGGCATTTAAGGCCGAGAAGCACCCTCTCGATATAGATCTATTATCGGGGGAATATCGTAGTAAGAACGCGTTGATTTTGGCAGAAGGAGGGCCGGCTGATGAGTTGCGGATGTCCTCTATTTATTCCGAGCTAGCTGATTGCTTCGGCCGTCTCACTATTACCTGCGAACCTCGCCTGCAAAGTGCGATGGAGCGAAATTTCCCCAATATTTCATTTCTCCCGACGGCTCGCCACAGGAGGGAGCTTGTAAAAGACTTAAGCGACCGAAGCATGCTTACCGATGCACGATTATTTCAGATCGTCTCCGATGACGTTATTATCGCCGCGAAAGACGCTGACATTGTGTGCTCGTTGCTCGACACGCTCGCCGACATAAGGCCGGACAGGGCATCTTTCCGCAAACGTACGTCATCGCTTATCCCTGATCCGACACAGCTAAAGCACTGGAAGGCGGAAACAAGGGCGAGCAAGCGACTTAAGATCGGGCTTTCGTGGCGCAGCATGCTACAATCCGTCGCTCGCGACAGGCACTATTTAATCGCGCAAGACCTCGCGCCGCTGGCAGAAGTTGATGCTGACTTTTGGCTTTTTCAACCCGCCGTCCGCGATGACGAGATTGAATACCTTCGGTCATTCCTTACTCTCCATATCCCCAATCTGGATTTAATAGATGACATCGAGGGCCAGATGGCACTTGCGGCCAACATGGACTTGGTAATTTCTCCCTTTGCAACAACTGGTGAATTGGCGGGGGCTGTTGGAACGCCAACTGTTCTAATTTCAACGACAAAATCCACAACATGGCGACGCAACCCAGACGGCTCTGACATCTGGCACCCATCGACGCGCATCGTCACCGGGAACCCGATCCACGACAGAGTGAGTGTCGTTCGAGAGGTTTCCGCCATCATCTCCAGCATGGTAGAAGGGAGGGTAGAAAATCCCTGGAGGAACCTCTACGCCTGACCCGTCAGATCTGGATGAACAGCGCGACCCTTTTCAGGCTCAGTACCTTTGACAAAGACACATTGACGTTTGTGCCTTCCAGCTTCTCGGTCGTGGCCCCGGTTCTTGACAATAGGAAGTCCGTATTGGCTTGGCTCACCACAATATTACGGCCAACGAAGTGCGTTGTTCCAACGGTCCGTGTGCATCGCACAAACACCTTGGAGTTCGCGGCATCAACTCGGGTGAGCACGTTCTCGATATTCACCACATAGATCGAGTTGTTGGCGGCCGCTTTGGTTCCGAATAAAGTAAGCGGTTAGCTCATGGCATGTCGGGAGTGAAGGTAAGCGCGTAGGCGCGGCCGTCAGGCTTGGAGCGTAAGCGGCAAGCTGAGGCCGTTCAGCGGGTGTAGTTCGTAAGCGATGTCGCGCTCACACCTTGGCGGGATAATTCCAGGGCAGCAGTTTGTCGATCCGGCTCTGTTTATGGCCGTTGACGATGGCGGTGAGCGTTCTGGTCAGATAGACCTGCGGATCGACAGCGTTGAGTTTGCAGGTTTCGATGAGCGAGGCGATGGTCGCCCAGTTTTCTGCTCCTGCGTCGTGGCCTGCGAAGAGTGTGTTCTTGCGGTTCAGAGCAATCGGGCGGATTGACCGCTCGACGGTATTGGAGTCGATCTCGATGCGGCCGTCGTCGAGGAAGCGCGAGAGGCCGTCCCAGCGCGAGAGCGTGTAGCGGATCGCCTCGGCGAGTTTTGTCTTCTGGCTGATGAGGTCGAGCTTCTCGCGCAGCCACGGCTCGAGGTCGGCGATGATCGGCCTGCTTCTTTCCTGGCGCACGGCGCGGCGTGCCTCCGCCGTCAAGCCGCGGATATCGTCCTCGATCTTGTAGAGTTCCGCGATGCAATTGAGCGCCTCGCTGGCGATCGGCGCGGGGCCGGCTGCAGCGAGTTCGTAGAAGCGCCGGCGCACATGTGCCCAGCAGAACGCGAGCGTGACGCCGTTCTTCTCGGCGAGCACGCGATAGCCGCCATATCCGTCGACCTGCAGGATTCCGGCAAAGCCCGCCAGATGGGCGATCGGTCGCTCGGCCTTGCGGTCCGGCGCATAGACATAAGCGACGCCCGGTGGGTCGTTTCCCTGCCATGGCCGGTCATCGCGGGCGTAGGCCCAGAGCTGCCCGGTCTTGGTCTTGCCGCGGCCGGGGTCGAGCACCGGCGCCGTGGTCTCGTCGGCAAACAGCTTGGACGAGGACTTCAGCTTCTCCAGCAGTCGCGCGTGAACCGGACGCAGATGCCAGGCGGCACGTCCGACCCAATCGGCGAGCGTGGAACGGTCGAGATTGATGCCCTGGCGGGCGTAGATCTGCGCCTGACGATAAAGCGGCAGGTGGTCGGCATATTTGGACACCAGCACCTGGGCGACGGTGGCCTCGGTCGGCAGTCCGCCTTCGATCAGCCGTGCGGGCGCCGGAGCCTGAACGACCACGTCTTCGCAGGCGCGGCAGGCATATTTGGGCCGGCGCACCACGATCACGCGCAGCTGCGCCGGCACGATGTCGAGCCGCTCGCTGACGTCCTCGCCGATCCGGTGTAGGCCGTTGCGACAGCACGGACAGGCGTGATCGTCGATGTCGACGATCGTTTCGACGCGCGGCAGATGCACGGGCAGTGCGCCACGGTTCGCACGGCGCTTCGAAGTGCGCTCATTACGTTCGCGCGGGTCGGCACGTTCGGCCGCTTCCTCGCCGGCGGCCTCGATCTGCTCTGCCTCTTCGAGCCCCAGCAGCAACTGGTCTTCCGGCAGGGTCTCGGCGCGGCGGCCGAAGCGGTGACGCTGCAGTTCCTTGATGATCTGGATCAGCCGCGCATTCTCGACGTCGCGCGCCAGGACCATCGCCTTCAGCGCATCCAGATCGTCGGGAAGCTGGTCCGCCGTCATCGCCATGAGCGGATCAGACCATATTCGCCGGCTCCGGGCGACGGCAGAATCGAACCTGATTCACTTCGTCGCGGATCAGCCTGCCTGCGCCGGAGCGCGGGTCCGGCGGGCTTCATGGACCCGCCGCCAGTCGAGACCTTCGAGCAGCGCCGACAGCTGCGCGGCCGTCAGCCGTATCACACCATCCTGCATTTTGGGCCAGCGGAACTCGCCATCCTCCAACCGCTTGGCATAGAGGCAGACCCCGGTGCCGTCCCAGAAGATCAGCTTGATCCGGTCCGTCCGCTTCGCCCGGAACACATAGACCGCACCGCTGAACGGATCGGAGCCCATCGTCTCGCGCACCAGCGCCGCCAAGCCCTCCGCGCCCTTGCGGAAGTCCACCGGCTTCGTCGCCACCATGACCTTGACCGCGCCCGTCGGCCCGATCACGACGTTGCTTTCAGCGCGCGGATCACCGCCGCCACCGTCCTGGCGTCGGCGCCACGGCCAACCCGTACGGCGACACCGTCGATCTCCAACTCGATCACGCCGGCATCCCGGGCGGCCTTCCGTTTCCGCTGTTTCGGCAGCCGCCTTGCCGCCGGTTCCGACATCGGCGCTGCGATCACCGCCGGCACAAATAGCGGTTCCGGCGCCGGCGCTTCCGCCAACGGCAGACGCGCGGCCCGACGCCACGCGAACAGCTGCTGCGAGGACAATGCATATCGCCGGGCCACCGCGCTCACGGTCTCGCCGGCATCGTAGCTTTCCGCCACGATCCGCGCCTTCTCCTCCGGCAACCATTCCCGCCGCCGGCCGGAACCCGTGAACACCTCGAAACGCCGCGCCGGCTCGATATCGCTGGATTTAAGCGTAAGCTCTGAAATCGTCATGTGTCGAAGCCCTCAAAGGCTCCGAACATCGTTCCTCACGACCACGCGCGAAAGGTGCCGCCGGAACAGCGCTTACGACCAGAACACCGGTCAGCCCGCCAAATGTATCGTCGGCCAGACACTTAGCAATGTAGCGTACCTATTTATTGCGCACGGTAAATTCCGAGAAATTTTCACAAAAGATCGAAGATGATTTCCCGGTTTGCGCCGGAGTTGTTGGAAATGACAAGACCATTGTTCGGCCCCATCCAGAGGCGATAGGTGCCGCTTCCGGGATCAGCATTCGTGCCTGCCACCCACTGATTTGCCGGAGGCTGCGCAAGTATGAACACCGATCCACCGCTTGCGCCGCTAAAGGCAACAAGACAGTTGGAGGACGCCGATGCGCCAACGGAAATCATGGCCATGCCAGTGCCAAGAGACTGGCCAGACGGGGCCATTTCAATACTCTGCCCGTCGAGGAACAAACGCTTGGCCCCTCGGCTGATGCCGTTGAAGCCCTGAATGTTAACGCCCTTAGTCTCGCCATAGGTTCCGGACAGAGCGGGCTTGAGCGTTCCGGTGTTTAGGAAGTTAGCCACATTGATTTTTACCGCAGAGGCGATACTCCCCTGAATTGCAGCTACAAGCGGAGCGCCAACGAAATTTGACAGATTGGCAAAGCAGCCAATGGCATTGGCTCCGCCACGAACAGAAACGAAATAGTTGAAATTTCCCTCTATCAACACGTTATCGACATTGGCCCGCCACTTGCCAACATCGTTGTTTCCATACAGGAAAATGGCCCGCTCCAAGATTTGTGATCCCTTCATAACAGCCCGGATGCCATCAATGTTCGGGAACGATGTGGCCTTGTTAGCATCAATACTTTCCGTGAAGCGGATCAGCCCATTCATGCAGCATCCATCATAAAAGAATTCCACGTCGCTGATCTGTCCGCCACCCACTTGCAATTCGATATCCGAATTAATCGTGGTCAGGATGCCGAGCGCGGCCGGATCGATGACTGAAGCCTCCTTGACGCACTTCAAACCGGAGATGAAACCGAACTGCATTTGGCTTTTGACAGAGCGGCCACGGCAATTGCGGATCGTACCCCCGATGCGGAACGATCCTTCGGACGGGCTCATTGTCGGATAGTCACTGAAAACACGGACGGCGTCCTGATCTCCCGTTTCCTCATCATCCTCGCACCAGATGTTCTCCACATAGATGTTTGAGAGGTCTACAGCATGCGGCTCGCCCTCACTGTCTCGGGTGCAGGTGATGCCGAAGATGCCTTGTGCGCCGGGAACTCTGGCATCCTCCGCCATGAGCAGGTCTGTCACCTTGGCGTTTGTGAGGATGACACGACCCCATCCACCAGACACATAGATGCCGTCGCCGCCCGTAAAAGCGGCGCCTGATCGATAGGCTCGCGTTGCATGCAGGCTCGGAGCGATCAGATCAGGGTGACCAGCAGGATAGGTTCCAACTGAACCGGGAACATTTCGGATGACAAAGCAGGAATAGGCGACCAAATTCGCATCGAACTTCAGCATGCCGTCTATGACATGCTCGAAAGGCAACACGAACAATTCGCACTGCGCCTTGGCGATAGCGCCGGTATAGAGGAGCGTAGCGCCATCAGATTTCCAATTGATGGCCTGAGACAAGGTTTGCACGATGGGAGTGGCGTGAGCGTAGACGTGGCTACCGAAATCGACAGGATAGCCAGATGCGATACAGGCAATCAGAGCCGCGCTATCGTCGTATATACCATCACCAACCGCCCCAAACATCTGAGGTGTGACGCGAAATTGCAGGCCGATATTTGCCTGTGCCTGTAGGCGCTGGGACGTGGAGAGGGATTGGGGGAGCCCGTAACTGACAGGATACTCGACGCCGGCGGCTGCTGTTTCTGCGCGTTCCGCTGCATCTTCCGCCCCCGCCAGCACTGCTGCGCTCGCCTGGTCGCTGACAAGTCTGAAATTCGTCCCATCATCGAGAAACACATAAATTCCACCCGCGACGATCCCGCCCGCCGCAATCTCATTTCCGCTATTGGTGAGCAGCGCTTTTCCGTTGATGGTGACAGGGCCGGTGTTGTCCTGTGCGATGCCGCCGATAATATAGACGGTCGACCTAGGGTTTTCGGGCAGTTCGGCGTCCGGTTCGGCAATGATGTCGTCTGCCGTACCGCCGTTGACCGAGAAGAAGATGACACCCCGAACAAGGTCGATGTCGCCGCCCTGCCCGCCGATCAGCGCAATAATTGCAGATTCGTAGCTTTTCAGCAGACGGCGGATTTCGACTTTCCGCGGATCCCACTTGCCGCTAGCCGGGACACCAAACGTCGTGAAATCCCGAAACACCTGGTTGGGATCGAGATCGGGGAAAGCCATGCTGTTCTCCATGCGAAAGCGCCCCGCCAAGGCAGGGGCTGAATGTCAGGTTGTCGGATTGGTCAGGTGACGATGATGGAGCCGGTCGGAACGGCGCTAGCAGGCACGCCGCTCTGGTTCGCCGCAACCAGCCAGTAATAATAGGTGCCAGCCGAAAGGCCGCTGTCTTGCCAACTGTCCGCGGCGCTTGGCGCGCCGTACTCGGTAACCACCAACGCAGCCGACCCAAGGTCATTGACCGTGTTGCGATAGATGATGGTGGCGAAATAGTTCGGGCTGTTGGGCGCGGTCCAATCGATATCAACCACGCCGGCCCCGCCAACAGCATTGACGCCAGTGACCACGCCCGGCGGCACCGGATCGACACGTGCGGTGACGGCAATGGGCGATTCAGGCCGCCACTCCGATGCCTTGCCGGAATTGGTCATCGCCCGGGCCTGGACATGGTAGGTCTGATTATCGAGCAAGCCGAGGATGTTTTGGTGGTTCTGGCCAACCGGAGCGTTGAGCGTGGTCCATTCACCCGGCGGCGAAGCAACACGATAGCGCACCTGATGCAGCAGGCTGTCACGGGGTGGCGCTGCCCATTCGACACGGATCGCGACAGATCCTGCATAAGGCTGGCTGACCGCCGTCACACCGGTTGGAACCGGAACCTCCGATGAGGTCTCGATTGACGTGCGCTTCGGCTTTTCCGGCTCTTCCGTAGCCGAGTTGAACCCGAAATCGGTGGCCTGTACCGAATGCGCCTCGACCGACCAGGTGATGCCGTCCTCGTTGCGCTTCAACTTGTCGACTTCAAAAACCTGATCGAGGTTACCGAACTCGGCATGACGTAGGCGGAAGAACCGCTTACCGATCAGGCGAATGCCGTGGTATTTGAGCGTGGCGCTGATCTTGTATTTCGCCCGCGACACCAGCAAAAGCCGCTTGGCGACACGTACCGACTGGTTGTGGTTTGGGCTCCAGTAGACGCGAAGGCTGTCTTCCTCGTAGGGCTCATCCGGAACGTCGAGCACATAGGGCGCACTGGCCGCCTCTCGGTAGCCGATCTCGGGCTCTGTGTATTCGACAGAGAACGCATTGGCGATGTCGGTGCCGGCCTGCCCTTCCGTGTATTGGATCGACAGGATGTCGTCATCGGAGATCTCGACATCGGGCTGGATGAACCGGCCGACATTGAACCCGACAACCCCGTTGGTGTCCTCGTAGAAGAATGCGTCGCAGGCAACCCCCATCGAGGCGCGCACCGTGTCACGGTCATCTGCCGATGAATAGACGCCGGAGAGTTGCCAGCGCGGTAGAGCATTGCCGTGGCGATCGAGAATGACCTGATCGCAAATATCTGCCTCGACGGCGACCTGATCCCAATCAACTTCCCGGTCGAGGCCGTCTTTTGACGTGATCCAGTCCGCGATGATCAGCGCGGCATTGGTGGTCCATTTCGTCTGCTGGTCGCGCGGATCGTAGCAAAGATAGCCCTCGATCGCCGGCGCGATGACCGGCTCACGACCACCGGGATAGACTTTTGAGAAGTCTTCGGCCTTAACCGTTTCCGCCACGGCAACGACATGGGCCAGCCCCGCCATGTCATGGGCTGCGGTCCACTGAGGGAAATTGTCTGCCAGGAGTGCCGGAGCGAGTTGTCCCGCCGCACCGAGAAAGGCAGCAACCCGCAACCTTGACCGGCCGTCAGATTGGAACCGCGCCTGCTGTGCGAGACCATTACCGTCGACAGTGAATTCCGTCTCGTCGGCAAACCATTGCCTGATCCCGTTGATCTGACGGGCAGCCAGGATCACGTCATAATAGCGTTTACCGTTCTTGGCCTGCCAGAAATTGACCGGGCCGCCTTTCCTGACCAGCCCATAGGCATGTTCGAAAAAGCTGATCGGCTGGCGCATATTGACCATGCGCGCACCCGGATTGGGTGGCGCATCAGGCCGCGGGCGCAGCAATGTCGCAAGAGCCGAAATGCCGACGGACAAAGCAGCATTGAGAAGCAAGCCACCCAATGCCGAGCCCGCGAAGGCCCAGCCAGCCGCGAATGCTCCGGCAGAAAACCCACCGAAGGCGCCCGCGATTGCACCGCCAATGGCCGGAGCGCCCAACGCCGTGATAATGCCACCGATGAACCCGACCACTGGCGGCATGGCATGCGCCGGCGCCGGATAGAGTGCCGTCGTGCCGAGCAGGAAGGCGGCGTAGAGCGTCTTACGCACGGTCGACCTTCCACGCTGCAAGGATTTCGAGCGGCTTGCAAATGACCACGGTGTACTCGCCCTTGAGCGCCCAATTTTTGCCGAGGCAGACCGCGCCCATGAGTTTGATGCCGTCCTGATCGCGAATGCGCACCACACCGACATCGCCTCTGTCGGGGCCGCTCGTCGGCTCCAGTCCAATCGAGGCGGCGGCCTCACCCATCACCCCAGCCGGATCATTCAGAAACCCGCTGACCTTCTGGCAGGAGAGCGCGCTGTCATACTGGTCACGCCATTTGGCGGCAGCATCGGGATAGCCGAGCGCAATGAGGTAGTCGGCCAGCACAAGCATGCAGTCCGACTTGCCCCAGACGAAAGGCTCCGCCATCCACCGGTGAAGATGGGCGTAGAGGGTGTCCATGATGTTATTTGCCTAGAGCCCGAACAGACTTTGCTCATCCACGCCGTGGACCGGCATGTATTCCAGCGATGGGTTGATGACGCCGGGAGGTAATCCCAGCCGGCGCGAATGATCCGCCGTATTGTAGCGACCGCCGACCGGCTTTGCGCGTAGGTTGAACGGCCCTTCCACCTGCAGCGATATCCGCCTGATCTGCGGGCCCTCGAATGAATAGCCGAGGTTCACCATCTTCCGCTTCGTCAGAAGCTGCGGCTGGTAGACGGGACGGAAGAACTCGCTCGTCGCCTCCAGATACTGGATCAGAAACCGAGCTTCCCGATCCTTGATGACGTCGTTGCCAAGCGCCCGTATTTCCGAAATGAGGTCCGGCTGATCAGGATCCTGGATAAAGGTCAGCCCCAGTTCGATGCCCGGCGCCGATCCGTTGATCGAGAACTCAACCTCGGAGCAGCTTATCAGCCGTGATCCGACCCAGACGTTGCCTGCCAGATCCTTGAACCAACCGTCATCGCCCAGCAGGAACCGAAAAACGCCGACGGTGGTGTCCAGTTCGATCAGGTTGATGATGCCGACGTTCTCCGATCGAAAATCGTACTCGGACGGCATCGTCATGGTCGAGACGTCCATTCGAGCAGTTTCACGGAAGCCGTGATGAGCCGGCCTCGCTCCAACGGCATCCGGCCCTCCAGATCGGTTTCAAACACCATGAGCGCGGTTGCTTGAAGCGTGATCTCGTGTCCCTGCTGAATGTCACGGCGCAAGGGCGGTTCAAAAGCAAAGGTCGTTGCCCCACCCTCACCTTCCCACATGCCGGTGACCCGATAGGGCCAGTCGTCGTGCGAGAACCACATGCCCGGCTCCAGCACATGATTCACCGACGAGGTATCCACGGTCATTTCCTCGGCACCCGCTTCTAGGAGCGACGGCATCACGACGGTCGGCTCCTGCGCATAGTAGGTGCCATCAGAAAACGGGCTTTGATCGCTGTGCGGGATATGGCTCATCGACCATTCATCGAGACCTGGAATGCCCAGATCGACGGGGCACAGATCAATGAGGGGCACGCGCAGCACATTGATCCGGCCGCGCATGCTGCTCTGGATTGCGCTCCATGTCCGAAGTCCTTCGCATCCTATGGCAGCCAGATCGATGGTCGTTTCCCATCTGGGTTGCGCCCCATAAGCCACCTGCCCGGTGCCGGTCACACCTTCCCCGGCTGACTTGCCCCGGACGTTGATGATCCAGTCGTTTGTCAGTTGCGCGAAGGAGCGCGGCAGATCGATGATTTTCCGCTTCATCAGATCGTCCCGCGCTTCTGGTAGTAGCCGCTGGCGCCGGGCAGGCCCTTGCGGCTCATGCTGGTGCTCTGCTTGACCGATACCTCCAGCATCGGACCGGATGCCAATTGGATGCGTTGGTCGGCGATATCAGCCATTCGGCCGCTGTCATCGCGCAAAACGATCTCGATCACCTCGCGCCCTTGCGCTACCGCGGCATTGCCGTTGTATTGCGGAACCGGTGCGACGTACCCGCCTACGTCGTAGCCGCGAAGATTGCTGTTGGCCGGCGAATGCATTCGGGAAACGAACCCGCCCGCCATGTAGCCTTTCGCCGCCCTGTGAACCTGATCGAGGTAATTCACCCCGATCCGGTCAACCGCCTTCTTGGAAAACACGTATTCCCCGGCATGAACGACACCGGCAGGCTGGGAAGCGGAGCCCGGGCCAGTGTAGCCACCCTTGGCGAACCCAAACAGCTTACCGATCCCGCCAAGCAGAGTGCCAAGGAAACTACCGCCGCCACCGCCGATACCGGACGAGGCGTTGTTGACCTGGAAAATCGCGTCCAGAACGTCATTCATGAGCTTGTCGGCGATCTTGTTCAGAACATTGATCGCTGCATCTCCGAAGGCACGCCAGAAGCTCTTTCCCTGCTCGAGACCGGACCGAAGATCAGAAACAAAGCCTCCAACGAGATCGCGAGCAAACTTCATCGCCGCTTCGGCTGATTTGTCGACGGTCTCTCTCAGACCTTTCCACTGATCCGTAGCGCCCTTTGCCGCATCGCGAGCGGCATTGCCCGCTTTGCCGGATGCATCCTCGACCTTGCCAAAACTCCCGGCGAGTTCACGGACCTTGTCGGCGGCAGCGGAAGCGCCTTTCGCGACGGCGTCATAGGTGGCGCCGACATAGTCGGTGCCCATTGCCGAGCCGAACGCTCCCTTTGCCGTATCGACTGCCGCGCTTGCGGCCCCGGCATAGGGGTTTCCAAGACGGCCCAGTGAAAACTCGCCGATCGTCCCGATATTGATATTGTCGCCCATCCCGAAGGGCAGCGACTTCATCGCGGAATTGACCTTCCCGATGAATCCGTCGATCAGACCGGCAACCTTGTTGATCATACCTTCAACGCCGCCGATTACCGCATTTGCGGTGGATATGACGAGATCGCCAAGGGCAGCGGGCAATGCCGACCAGGTGGCTTTGATGGCGTTGAAGCCGCCGACGAACGCTCCGATTACCCAGTTCACCGCATTCTTGGCATCGGCGACAATATCCCGGCCGAAAATCTGGGTGAGTTCGTCCCTGAAGATGTTTGCAGCCGCAATCGCTGCTGTGATGCCGAGGACAAAAGCGGCGGCCGGGTTCGCGGCTGCAAAGGCGATGGCCGCAGCGCCCAACGCCCTCACGACGCCCCATATGCCAACGGCAAGCGCGCCGACCCCTGCCAGAATTGCAGGAGCGTAGATCAGAGCGAGAGCGGCGGCGGCGCCAACCGCATATGGCGCGATGACCTCTATGGCATCAGCCAGGCCATGGAGGGCTGTAACGGCGAGAGCGCCCCAGTCGACCATCTTCGCCAATTCGGCGAGGAGAATGCCGATGCCGACCGAGATGGCATTCAAGACGATGCCGGCCAGCGCCTGTTTCACTTTCCCCAGCGCGAGCGCGAAACCTTGCGAGGCAAGAGAGGCACGTTCGGACTTGCGTCCCGCCTGATCTACGGCGTTGCCGTGATTAGTGACCTTCTGTGCGGCATCATTCGCAGCCGCGCCCTGATTGGAAATGCTCTTTGCCGCCTGATCCGCTGCCTTGGCGGCATCCTTGATTTTTATCCCAAGACGGGCCGCCGTTTCTTCGGCGGTTTCCCACTGTATCCTGGCCTTGCCAGTCACAGTAGTGATGTTCGCCGTCGCCTTGGCGGCTTTGTCCGACGCACCGGCAACGCCGGCCGCCGCGTCTTCCGCTTTCTTGGCCGCCGCGGTCATTCTGGTGAGCGCAACAGTTGCCCTGTCGGCATCCTGATAATCGACGGCCAAGCCGAGATGGGCAATGTCAGTCATCAGCTATTCTCCTGACACCCTGCTTGCTGGCCCGGCCCAGTCCATCTTTCAGCGCTTGTTGCTTGTCACGCTCACTCGCGTGTTCCGTCATCTTGGACAGGTAGAGGTCGTCGATGTCCTCGATCAGTTGGACATCGCCGGGATCGAGCCGCAGGCCTGTGCGGCGAATGAAGGCGTCAATCGCCTCGATAGTGATGGGGCTCGGCCCATTGATCCCGGCGGGCGTCCGACGGCGTAGTCTCACCCACGCCTGCCAGAGATAGGAAAGAGCCATAGGGAACGGCGGGCATTCCAACTCCGCTTGAAGCTGCTCGGCGATGTCCTGCCGGTTCTTGCGGATGGCCCGCTCCAGGCGCGATGTCAGGCGATCCCGGCGGGTGCGGCCTTCTTCGTTCCGGTCGAGCTCGAATGATCGCTCGGCGAAGGCTCGGAGGTTGTCGCCGAGCGCCCGGAAAAAGCCACCTCGTCTCCAAGGAATTCGAGCGCCTGAATGAGGAGGTGTCCCTTACGCCGATCTTTCAGGATCAGATTGGCATTCTCGACCGTGTAAGGAAACGGCGTGCCATTCAGGTTGATCGGCGACCAGCCAAGAAGCCGGTCAGTCACAAGCTTGACGTTCCGATCGAGGGCTTCGTCCGGCGTCTCATCCTCAGCCTTCCACTTTTTGCCGTTCACCACGGCCTGTTCCTGCGCCTTCTCCCGGCGGAGCCGCTCCTTGGCAAGGCGGTTGGATTGCTCGACGGTCTTCGGGTGGCCAGGGCCAGCAAACGTCCATGTCCACGTCGTTGCCGTGCCGTCCTTCGTCTTCACCCTCATGACGTCTTCATCGACGGTATCGAAATCGGAAAGGTCGAGTTCTTCGCTCATAGTTTCACCTATCGGGATATGTCGGGTGTCGGGTTGGCCCGCCCTGGCCCGACGACAGGACGGGCCGCTCTGCGCAGAAAGGATCAGGCAGGCACTTCGGCGGTCGGCGCGCTTTCGGCGGTCGCGGCGCCGGCACTATTTGTGCCCGTCACAGCAACGGAGATGGACTTGCCGACGTCTCCGGCTTGGATCGTGTAGGTCTTGGCGGTGGCGCCGGGAATATTCGCGCCATCGGCCTTCCACTGGTAGGTAAACGTCGGGCTTCCGGTCCACACGCCGTCGATGGCGGTCAGAACCTCGCCTTCATCCAGCACGCCTGCAATCGACGGCTCCAGCGTATTCGTGGGCGCAGCCAGTTCCTCGCTGGAAACCTCAAAGATCGCGGTATTGATGCCGACGGTGAAGGTGCGGCGCACCACGTTGGACACGTTGCCCAGATTGGTTGGGGCGCCCTGGACCATGCCAGCATAATAAAGCACGGAGTTGCTGTGTCCGGCCGTTCGCGCATCCGCCAGTTCGATCTTGATGGCAAAGTCGAATTTGGTCCGCTCGGCAGCGATAAACGCCTCCTGGCCATCATCCAGGGGATCGCGACCGACGACGATCGTCTGGGTACCGGCATCGCGTGGCCCTTTGAGCTTCCGGACACGGGCGTTGTTAAGCGCCGTGAATGTAATCGCCTCCGAGGTGTCTCCCAGTTCTCCGAGGTCTTCCAGCTCTTCGACCTCGACCCAGTCGTTGATACCCTCGAAGAACGCGACCGCAGAGGCGTCGTTCATCGCGTTGATCGTGTCGACGTTCACGGAAGTCGGAGAAATGAACAGCTTGCTGTCCGCGTTCGTGTGTATGCTCACTGTCGTGGTCCTTTCCAAAAGAAAATGGTCCACGTTGCTGCGGACCCTTGTTTGATTTCCTGATTGAAACTGTGGCTAGGGAAGCCACGTCCGAGGGGACTGGACGGCAGAAACTCAAGCGCTATCTGCGCCTTGAAGCAGATCACTGGGTGAGGTGTACGAATGCACAGCTACCAGATCGTAATCGTGATCGCAGGGATCATCGTCTTCATTGCAGGCTGCATCCTGATTTGGATCGAGTTCGGAAAACGGCGGCTCCGAAGTGACGGTGGCGGCGATGTGGTCAATGGGCCCAACCCGTTTGACGGCGGCGGTGATGGAGGCGGTGGTGGTGATTAAGCGAAACACCGATACCTGACGCTCACCGGGACCCTGACGTAGGCATCGTCTCGATAGGCCTGCGCCACATCTGGTGCGCGTTCGATGCGAGCAACCACTTCGTCGAAGGTGAGCCGCAAATCGGTTGGGAAATGCGCGGCGATCTCCCCTGCCCTCTGGGTCAACACGTCGGGATGCGTCTTGCCTGAGCCAGCGCCGATCCCCGACACGGGCCAGCAAAGGGTTAGCTGAACAATGCCCGGCCGTTCCTGCGGCGCCTGCGAGCCGATTAGCAGCCGGTTGACCCGATTCGGTATATGCCGGCACTCGATATAGGGCAGCGGTTTCCCGCCAGACTGTGGCTTGTCGAACGGCATTAGAGGCCAATCAATGGTCAGGCCAAGCGGAAGACTGGCGACTCGGGTGCAGAGCGCCTGCCATATCTTCGTCTCGACAGTCGGCATGTCAGGCGGCCTCTTGCGTCCGATAGCTGGCTAGAAACGTATCCAGTTCCGCTCGACCAAAGCCGCGAACACCATACCGCCGATGAAACTCCCGGTGGCAGGTCGCGCACAAAGTCACGCCGTTCGACACATGCCACCTCGCTTCCTTATTCTCACAATGCGCCTCAATATGATGCGCATGGAGGTTGCCGCCCCGGTCATCCCCGCAAGCCATGCATGTGAACCCGTCCCGATGGAACACTTGCACCCGCCAACTTGGCTGGCCCGGGCGCTGCCTTGCTCGATCTTCCGACGCTAAGTCCGGCTTCCAAGACGGATGATCTTCACCACGAAGCGTATCCCTCACCTCGTTGATGCTTTTTCGGCCAACCCGATTTTCATCCAGTATGGTCGCTACCAACCCGGCCGAGATTCCAAGCTTCTTGGCCACGGAATAGACTCCGGCCCTCGGCTTTAGATACTCGCGGACGACCTTCGCCTCATCCATCCTTGCCCGGTTGTGAGCTTTCGCTCCGCGTTTCGTCTCGTTGTGGTGGCGGATACGAACGCCAGCTTCACGCAAATGGCGACGGATCACTGTGCCGTGGCAGCCCATCTCCGCACCAATGTCGTCGCAGTTCTTTCGGTCAACTTCGTAAAGCCAGATCGCCCTTTGCAGGTCGAACTTGGAACGGCGAGAGGCGCGGATGCAGCCCGCGCGGCCATCGCGGCGGGCGATGCCGGCTCGTTCAACCATCGAGTTGAGATGCGTGATCGTGCATCCGATTTCGGACGCCAATTCGCCAATTCTACGTCGCTTGACGTGATATTCCTCGCGAAGCCAGACAGGATCGACGTGAAACTTCCTTGGACGCCTGTTGTGCGAATAATCGCGCTCGGAAACGGGCACGATATAATTCGGGTCGCCGTACTTGCGGTAGCGCAGCAGGTGCATCTCGCAATATCCGCGCCCCTTATGAGGCTTGCCGCAGCCCTCAATCGAGCATATGCGTTTGTCAGCCATTCAACACCTCATCCGTGTTGGCTTGGTTAGGGTCGAAGCCGGTGCGACCAACACCGCTTCGATCCGCTTGATTCTACTGGATTATCCCTCACTTACAAGCCGAAACGCTGCTTTACCCGAGCAGCGACGGTCGAGACTATTTCCGGCCACCTTTGCGCGACGAGGTCAACCCAAGGACGGGGTGCCATTTTGGAGGTGCCACGCGCGACCATCGCTCCGTATTTCGCGGTGTAGCCCAAGAAGATTGTCTGGCCCAACTCGGCGCCAGCAATCACGAGGATGACGTCACCGGCATCAGCGCCGACAGGCAAACCAGGGTTGTCCCGCTCCAGCCTCGGCATGGCTTCAGTCGAGGCCATCAATGAAGCTCGCAGGAAGCCGGTGCGCTTGTAGCCGGGGCTTTCCGGCGCCTCATAGATCATTTCCGTGATCTGCTGGTTCAATTGCTCGACCAGCTCTTGGGATGCTTCTCGGAAGACGGCTTCCTCGGCTTCCTTCACCCTGCGCGCCCATCCTTCGATGGCAGTCGCGAATGTCTGGTTAGCCACCCGTCCGCTCGCGATAACGGCGAAGCGCCTGCCCGGTGAAATCGATCAAGTAGTCGACGCTGCATTTGCAGCCGATGGCGTGCCGCGCCGGCAGGCTCGGATCGTGCGGCCCGTCGCACTGGATGCCGTCAGGCAGAACGAATTTCTCATTGAACGGTATGGCTGGCTGGGAGGCCATCGCCAGATGCTCCGTGCGAGGCTCCCGGCTGACCGTCCGGCGCCATTTCTTCGTCACGTCCCGGGCGTCGAGCTTGCCGTCATCGATCTGCTGCTGGAAAGCATCGCGCTTGGAGCGCGCCAGTGCCGAATGCGTCTCCAGAATGGAGATGGTGTCGGCCCGATATTTCAGCGCCCTATTGGCATAGAGGCGCGTCAACCGCTCCGCTTCCTCTGGCGCAAGGCCCCTTCCCTCGCGAATGGCCTTGAGCACCATCCTGTCCAGACGTTTGTCGCGGTTTGCGAAGGTCAGATAGTCGCGCATGTAGGCCTTATCGCCCTCGCGCATGGCACGCTCGATGCGGACGACGGTCTCCATCTGGGGACGGGACAGGCCGATCAGGCCGCCCTCACGGCGTCCAGTGACGCGGTTGATGCGACCAGCCAGCGTGCGGCCAGCATCGTATGGGCTCCGGCCACGCGAGAGGTTGTCGACCAGCACGTCGCGGATACCGTCCCGCGCCTCGGTGACGATGCCAGTGACCAATCGTGCAGCATGGTCGCGCATTGCCTGCTCCGCAGGCAGATTGCGCACGCCCCACGAAAAGACGACTCTGTTGCCGCCCGGCTCTCTCAGCGACGGCATGTTGTCCACGGTCGCGATGCCCCCGGAATGGTAGGCCTGGATCAGCGACTGCTCGAACTTGGCGAAAACACCGTCCTCAATGCCGAGATCAGCAACCACGCCAGCCACGTCACCGCGCTCCAGCTTCTCGACTATGCGCTTCAGGACGATGCGCGATGTGATGGCGTTGATCGCCTCGATCCACGCCGCCCGCATCTGCGGCTGCCAGTCGGCGGCCAGGTTTTCGAGGATTTCCCTGCTGGAAAGGCGCTTCAGCATATTGGAACCATTGTGAGCCGGCGCGAGTTAAGCCTGCATCGAAACTGAGGGGATTTCTCCGTGAGCATACTTATCAGCCTTCTGATCACCTTCCTTGTCATCGTGCTGGTGCTTTACCTGATCGGCATGCTGCCGATTGACGGAAGGGCAAAGCAGATTGCCAGGGTCATCGTGATCATAATCGGCGTCGTGTCGCTGCTCCGCTATCTGGCGGTGTTCTGACCACCTAGCCTCTCACCACATACCGATGCGCCACCGGCGTTCCCGCCGCCGGCACTGTGAGATCGCGAACGATGGTGACGGGTTTGCCGTCAATGTTGAGCGTATCGAGCAAGCCGGCGTCGAAGGGATGCGTCACCGGTGAGACCGGCACGCCATCCACCTCGACAAGTATCATCTTGTGCGAGCAGGTCAGTTCAAGATCGGTCGCTTTCACGACCTCGCCATCGATCAGCTTCTGCGAGACGCCCTTCACAACCGCGTCAAGCTCGTAGATCTTTGTCGTCGTCTCGCCCGGCCACGGCTCCCATGTCGGCCAGTCCTCGGGCTTCTCCTCTTGGATGGTTCGGACAATGGTGACGCGACCTTGCTTGAAGCGATCCAACAGCCGCGTGGCCGTCTTTTGCATCCGGCCATAGTCAAAGCGAGAACTCATTCTCAAGTTCTCCAATTGCTTTTAGGGGCACAACAGTCTTAAAGGGCGTCGAGCGAAAACCAGGAGGCAAGAAGAATTGACCGATCCAATTACTCCCAACCTGAATTCGGAACTCGATATTGAACTTACCGCAGACATTGTGTCTGCGTATGTCTCGAATAATCCGGTTCCGGCGAATGAACTTGCGGCTTTGATCACCAGCGTACATGCCTCGCTGAAATCACTGGGAACCGTCAACTCGGGGCCAGTTGATGAGCCGCAGAAGCCGGCCGTGAACCCGAAAAAGTCGATCCATGACGACTACATCATCTGCCTTGAAGATGGGAAAAAGTTCAAATCCCTCAAACGGCACCTTGCGACGTATCACGGCATGACGCCCGAAGAATACCGCACCAAGTGGAACCTGCCGGTCGATTATCCGATGGTGGCGCCGAACTATTCCGCATCCCGCTCTCAACTGGCAAAAAGCATGGGGCTTGGCAGGAAGAAAGTCGAAGAGGTCGAGCCGAAGAAGCGTGGACGCCGCAAGGCTGCATAGTCGACCGAACCTAAACAACCAATATTCCTGGGACTGGTACCTTCAAAAGAGGTGCCAGCAATCCCTCGATGATCGTCACCACGGGCTGAGCGGCGGCGGCAACGTCGGTCTTGTCCGAAACTGCATATTCCACCTCCACTGCACCTTCGACCTTCTCGCGCTTGACCAGAGACGTGCCGCTGACGATCGCGGACAGGGAACCAGGGTCGCGTAGTTCGATCAGTGCGGCCTCATAAGCTGCATGCTCGACGCGCTTGGGGGTAAAATTGCTCGCCAACGCCTGACCAAAGGCTGTCGCACCGGTCCGCGGCCATGCGCGATCTTGATCAATCCCACCGGTGGGCATGCCGGTGAAGCGCTCACCGTAGGTCGCATCGATGTATTCTGATCCGCGCTGCCGGGCCGCAGGTACGCTGCCCGGTGGCACGGTATGGCCGGCTGCTTCGGCCCACGCCTCAAAGGCGTCATCGCTTCCGTAGCCGGCCATGGATCAGCCCTTCGCCTTCTCAGCCGCAACGTAGGCTGCCTTATCTTCCGGGCTCATCTGGTTGAAAGCGTCCGCGTCAGCCTTGGACAGTCCAGACAGATGAACTGTTTCGCCGTCGGTGACGTTGAAGCGCCCGCCTCCATGATGCTCCGCCTTGAAGCCAGATTGGTTCTTTTTGACCTCCCCGGCTCCGATATCGAGAATGCCCTTGAGACGCCGAGCCTGTTTAAGACCAGCCTCATCAAACTCGATTTCCCTGGTTTCGCCAGGGCGGATGAAGGCCCGCCCCGACTTCGTATTGACGCCCTGAAGGGCTTTGCTGATGTTCGTGACCTTCATGGCTTCCTCCATCAAGCCGGCGGCGCGGTGATTTCATCGCCATAGGCCGCAGCGGCCGGCAGACGCCATTCCGTGCCGCCGGTACGGGCGATGACACCCTGCTCGAAGGCCATGATCGACTTCTGGCGAGGCTGAAGAACCCGGCGCGGCATCGGGAGATGGAACCGCACCACCTCCGGATCACGCCTGTAGACGACCATACGCCCGCCGCCGTCCTGACTGGCCGAGGCCAGTTCACGCAGAGGCTGGATGTCGAGCTGCTGTCCCGTCTCCGCGGTGTAGACGTTGTTCTTGCGGAGATAATCCAGCAGGTTCAGCACGCCGTCGCCAGCGCCGAGGCGCCGATTGTTGAGCAGGCGAAAAGCCTCGGGCGGCAGCCGGAGACTGTCGATCCACTCCACTTCCAGGGTGTTGTCGCGCACGCTGCCGATCAGATCATTGATGTCACGCAGGATCTGGTCATTGGATTTCGCCGCCCAGTAGGTCGAGGAGCCAGTGCCGTCCGCCGCAACGTCGACCCGCGACACGGTGGCGTCGTTCACGAAGCCGGACCAGTTCTTCTCGGTCGAACCAACCATGGCAATGCCGTTCAGCAGACGCTCAATGGCCTGCGACGACGCCATCGCCTTGGTGTCGGTGAGCGGAATGCCATAGAGGGCGGATTGATTAACCTCTTCCAGGTTCCACTCCCAGCCAGCGCCGATCATGGCAAAGTCATGGGCTGCCTGGTCGCGGGTTGCCGAACTGAATGGTAGATCGTTGCCCGCACCGGAGATGAACTTGGCCTCTCCGGCGATATCGACCGTGAAGAACATGGTGCCGACAGCCCATTCGTTCCCCTCGGTGACCACGGGAACATGTGCCCCGTAGTTGAAGGTCGGATAGCGACGCTGGTAGATGCGCGTCTCGATGTTGCGCCCCTGCGAGATCACGAAGGGGAATGCAGCCTGCGCGTCAGCGAAAGGCTGCCTGATGATCTGGTTCATGGTCAGTGTTCCTTTCGTGACCTGGTTCAGCCGCCGCCACCGGCGTCAGCTTCGGGATGGATCGTGGCGCGTAGCCGCAGGCTGATTTCCACGATGTCGCCGTTGCCGCCCGACGTGTCGAAGACGGCATCCGGGATCGGCCCGACGATGTTCGCGCCGGCCGCACCGACGTAGCGATGGGTAGTGGTGTTGTAGAACACCTCGCCACCATCGCTGACGTTGCCGCCTGCCGTGACGTACATCTGGCCTTGCGCCATAAAGGCGCCGGTGAAGTACTGCGGATAGGCGTCCGGCAGCGATGCGCTGGGCGGCACTGCCGGGTTTAGGATCGCGATCCCCAGGAACGTGCCATCGGCAAGCGGAACAACGCCGTGGTCACCCGTGCCGCGCTGGACCGGCTGACCGAAGCGGATGCCCTCGGCGCTCTCGACGGTACGGCTGATCCGGTTGCTCTTCTCCTCCGACGCGATCTGGCCATGCAGGCCTTTTGCCGGTGCTTCGGAGTAAGTCGTCTGATAGGTCGCCATATCAGCGTCTCCCTCAGTTGGCCTGCGCCTGGTGGGCGGACTGCATGTCCTTCACCATCGCGGCATAGGCTTCGGTTGCGGCCTTGTCGGCGTCGTTGACCTGCTGGAGACCGCCGGATACGACCGTACGGAGCGGATCGGCAGGCTTGATGTCCTTGGCGATGGCCTTGAACATGCCTGCAATCTCGGCGTCGGAAGCATCCTTGACCATCTCATCACCGAGCTTTGCGGCTACTGCAGCCCGGCGCAGATCAGCGTCGGTCTTGCCCATGGTCTCGATCTTGCTGTCGATCGCCTTCACAGTCGTGACAAGCTGTGCCCGATCGGCGACGAGCCGATCGATATCCTCGGGCTTTGGAGCGCTGTCCTGCGCCTTCTTCAGATCGGCCTTGAGGGTGCCGATCTCTTCGTCCTTCTTGGCGAGGTCGGCATCTTTAGCCTTAAGCGCCTCGGCATGTGCCTTTTCGGCATCGGCCAGCTTGGCCTGGTAGGCCTTGTCGGCGTCGACCAGCTTTGCTGACGAGGATTCCAGATCCTTCATCAGCTTGGTAATGGCCTGGGCGCCCTGATCGGTGGTGCTCACCGACAGTCCGTCCACGACCACAGTGCGAAGTGCATCACTCATCGTGATGGTATCCTTTTCCTGGGTGGGAGTGATCGGGGCGGCGCCCCACTGTTTCGCATCACCGATGCGAACCTGAGAACCTGCGCGACCGGCGTGAACGATCGCGACGTGGTTAAACCTGATATTTCGTTGGATGGCGTCGTATGCCTCGCCAGTCGGAGTCTCTCCGGCCGTAAAGTCGAGATCACAGGTATAGCCAGCCGAGAGTTCGCGCTTGCCATCCTCGATCAGCTTGATGGTCGCTCCATCGCTGACCATGAGCGGGACGCGGATGAAGATACCCTCACCCGTGATCTCGTCACCGGTCTGGCCAACTGCGTGCTGCCTCCAGTTTTCGGAAGTAACAAGTTCGGCCGGATGATCGTTCGTCACAGGCCGATGGGCGGCCGACTTTAGCGTGTCCTCGGCGAAGACTTCGGAGCCTGGCCGATAGACGCGAACCGTCGCCATGTCGTCACGGCCGACCTCGCTGCCTAGATAGACCTGCACGCCAGTACGAGCGATCCGCGCGTCGGCAACAAGGTAGCCGTCATCGCGCCGACGCGTTCCCGCGACGGTTACAGCGTCTGTGAATTGCATGAATGCGGCTCCGGGTGTGTTATCCGCCCCCGATGCTTGTCGGAGGTGCGGGTATGCAGTCTGTAGGTGTTCGCCTCCGGGCCCGATGGACCGGCAGCTGATTGGCGTAGGGGTTGGGTTTTGGCCCGTTCACGGATTAGGATCGCCAAGATGCGAATAAGTGCGCGTTTGGTAGATGACTGAAAAACGAAATTACCGCCTGACGTTCCCGTTTCTCGCCGTTCTTTTCGGTATGTCGCTTGGCTTTGTAACGCCTGGTTTGGGCCAGCAGCCTCCGGTTCCGCCACCAGCATCACCGCTCACTGTTGGCGTCTATGTCAGCCCACCCTTCGTCATGGCCCACGACAACACCTTCACTGGGATGGCAATTGATCTCTGGAGAGCCATCAGCGAGCCGCTCGGGATTGAAACAAAATTCGTCGAAATGGAAACGCTGACCGATCTGGTAAGCGCCACTGCAAGCGGTGAAATCGACGTGGCCGTCACCAACCTGACCATCACTAAAGATCGCGCGCAGCAAATCGACTTCACCCATCCATGGTTCGACGCAGGCCTGCGCATCATGGTCAATGAGGATCGCGGTTCAGGCTTTTGGGATGTAATCGGTGGGTTGCAGGCCTCGGGCCATCTTCGCGCCTATGCCTGGATTGGTTTCGTCATCCTCATTGCTACGGTTCTCGTGACTCTGTTCGACCGCCGTTTCGACAAGGACTTTCCACGCCGTTGGCGCGATGGCCTCGCCGAGAGCTTCTACACTGTGATGTCGGTCGCGACCTCTGGCAGACCTGCTGCACGCAAGAACCTGTTCGGATGGGTCGGTCGCATTTGGCAAGGACTGTGGCTTGTCTGCGGGATTGCAGTGCTTGCCTATGTGACCTCGTCCGTGACGAGTGTAATGACGACCCTCTCACTAACAAACCAGATCAACAGCGTGGCCGATCTTACCGGTCGCCCAGTTGGTGTATTCGCCGGCTCCGTGGCCGAAACGTTTGCTCGGCAGTCCGGCCTTGACGCGAGAGCCTTCGCCCATATCGAAGAGGCGGTCGATGCGCTGCTTGACGGCCGGGTTGCTGCGATCGTCGGGGACGCTCCGGTGCTGGAGTATTACGCCCACACCAACACGAACCTGCCTCTTGACGTGGTCGGAGCCATCTTCGAGCCGGACAAGTATGGCTTCGGTCTGGCCCATGGAAGCGAGTTGAGGCATTCCGTTACCGTCGAACTGATCGGCGCACACGAGAGCGGTCTGATCGAAGACTTAAGGCGACGGTACTTCGGCGACACGCCTTAAGCCGTGATGTCTTCACCGCCCCTGTCAACGGTCGGCATCTTCGGTAATTCCTTCTTTCCAGTTCTCTTTGACTTCCTCGAAGATTTCCGGGCCGAGCTCTATCTCGCCGCGGTACGGCTCAATGCCGCCAATGTCCGGTACATCATCAGCGTAAGAGATGGTGATGTGTGGCTGATATTCTGGATGATCCCACGTCGCGCCGTTGCGTTTCATTTCCTCGTGACGCCACGACAGGGCGCTGGATGAGAAGAGAAGCACTTTTGCCTCTCCGTTTTGCCCGAACGCATCCATGAGACGCGGGCCGCCGGCAGGGATGGTGAGACCGCCCTTGTCGTTGTCCGACCAGTTTTCGCCCATCATCATCCAGTCGACCGGCTGGCGGCTGAATGTGATGGTGACGTGCATATCGTCAGCCGGCATCGTCGTGGCAAAGCCCTGCGCCTTGAAGTGGGCGATGATCTCAGCGGCATTCAGAACATCGCGGCGCACATAGAGAGTGCGGGGTGCGGCATCGTTTGCGGCAAGACGCACCTGCTCGTTGGCTTTGGCGGGGAAGACCTCAGCGGCCGCTTCTTCATCCTCCTCCTGATCCGAAAGCTTGCCGTATTCCTCGATAGCCTTTTCAAGACCCGGCAGGCTGCCATCCTCGACCAGCGCGTTCACCAGCCCATCGCTGAGCGCTTCCAACGGAATCAGTTCGGGCGACATGCCACCTGTGCCAGCGATCGCCCGTGCCGCATCTGCCTTGGTCCTGAAGATGTCCGCGCGCTCCTTGTCCGTCATCTGCCAGAGCGGCGCCCAGGAATAATAGATCGACGGATCGCGCTTCCCGATGGCGGATCGTATCAAGGCCTCGTCCAGCCGGTAGAGGGCCGGCGTCATCTCGATTTCCTGCATGGCGGAGATGCGATCGTAATAATTCCGAAGGTCTGCCTCACCTGTCGAGTTAAGCCCGGCCGGAGATTGGCCTAGAAGGCGCGTTGCCGGGATATCCGCTGCGCCCGACACGACGGTCAGGAAGCGGTCGAGAACCTCTGGCAATTGGGCAAAGGATGCCGACTTGCTCTCGTATTCCTCCTCCTTGTCGAGCATCAGCGTGCCGTTGATGCCTTTGGCCGTGTTGGCGAGGGTATAGCGCTCAAGGATTTTACGCTTGTATTCCTCGTCTCCGACCGAGGCCATGAAGTTCGGGACACGGATGATGTCGATCTTTGCCTCAAACACCAGGGACGCGATATTCGCGGCGGTACTGTCGGCATTCTTGATCGCATCGAGGACGGCAACCAAAACGCTATCGCCCCATCCCGGATGCATGGCAAAATCATCATCCGGAACAGGGCTACCCTGAAAGATGGCCAGCCGAGTGGGATGGACATCGATAACCTGGCCGTTCTTTCCGCTTACCCTGTAGGACGACGGCTTGCCGTAGAATTCGGAACCCGGATCACGCTCGATCTCTCCAGCCGAAAGATGTTTGCGGGTGAACACGGTGAGATACTGGATTCCACCACGCCCGATGCGCTCCACATCAAGTGGCTGCATCATGTCTTGATCACCGGTACCTATCAGAATGCCGGCGCCGCCAAGCAGACGGGCGTTGGTTCGAGCCTCCAATACCTTGGCCCGCACGTTCAACCGCTTCTCTTCGGCCTCAATTTTCTCGATTTGATTCTTCGCGGCCTGCCAGTTGCGCCAGTTCCGGCAGGAGTCCAGCGCCGGGATGTCTACGATCTTCCTTGGCAGCCAGGCTCCGCGGTACGCATTGACGATCTCTGCGTCACTCAGCAGCGGCAAGCCGTAAAACGAATGAGAAGTCTTATCCCGCCCCGTCCCCATCCGCGAGACGAGGTTGGTCAGGCTGTCTCGAACCAGAGCGATCACATTTCCCATTTCAGCATGCCTCGCTCGGAACAGAAACGTCCGCTGATGTGTCGCCCCCTCGAGCCCAAGGAGGAAATATGATGGACCTCAGCAAACACGTACGTCCGGCCAGCTTGGACTGGCCGCGCTTCAGATGATCCGGCAATTTGACAGTGGCTGATGTGAAAGCGATATGCCTTCGGGAGCACCATGTTTGCCGGAAATTATTTTCCAGCCTCATCCACTTAAGATGATATGGACTCCTAGTTGACCAAGTGAGCCCTGCGAAATCGATCCGGGAAAGAACTAGATATGGACGTGGTACTTAAGACAGAAGAGGCTATTGAGTGCGGGATGGCCAAGGAGCAGTTCCTGCGCCTCCTAGTCCTCCTGGTCGAACACGGAATTAAGAAAGAAGCCGCTGCAAAGGTGTGTCTGGACCTTGCCGAAGTAGCGAGGTTCTTGAAAGTCACACCCCAACTGCAGCCATACACAGACCTGACAGCGCTTCAATACGAGAATATCGCCAATCAGATTCTTAGCGGCGAGCCTCTACCTAAGGATCCTACTGCCTAGCTTGGGATCGGATAGCCAGGCCGTCCGCAGCCTCGTTCGTGAACTCTGTTATCACACGTTTGCTAGTGTGTAGGTCGAGCCCAACGCCAGTTCATTCAGCGCGTCGGCAAAAGCATCGACTTGGTCGTCATATTGTCCATTCGGGAATGAACAGACCTCATCAAGGAAGGCTTCATTCCACGGACCGCGCACCAGCTTCACGTTCCCCGCTTCTGCCTGGGCAGATGCCGGCTTGGCACGCACCGATTTCTCACCCGTGGGACGAACTGCGGTAACGTCGTAGCCGGCGAGCAGTTTTATCTTGGTCGCAGCGTCCGCCTTGCCGGCCGCGCCCGGGTCTTCCGGTATCCTGATGCGGATCGACGTCCCGTCCTGGCTCGCCGTGTTCTTCAGGTTCTTTTCCACATCCGCAGGCGACCATCGATCACGCTTGATGTCCTCGACGTAGAAGATGCCGCCGACATGCGCCATGCGGATTCCGACGGTCCAGTCGGGCTGTTTGCCCGGCTTCGGCTGCGTGGCCGCGAAGTCCCACGCCCTACAGCGCTTGGCGCCGGCCGGCACCGCATCGACGACCTCGAAGTCGCCGCGCTGGAACATGCCGCCGGATCGCGGCGCCGGGCGCTGCTGGAACTGCCCAGCCACGGCGTAGGAGCCAAGCGGTATCTTGTCGCGTTCGACGACATGACGCGGAAAACGCTCTGGAAAGAGCAATTCCCCGTCTTCCGTCCGCGGATCGATAAAACCGATCGATGTCCGGCACTGGCGCTCCGGCTCATACTCCATCGGCAGCATAAGATGCTCGTAGCCGAGCCCGAGCGACAGGATGGTTCCCGACACATCCCCCTCATGCAGGCGCTGCATAATGACGATGATGGCCGACCGCTCCGGATCGTTCAGACGGGTCGGGACCGATTCCCGAAACGTCCGGACGGTCGAGAGGCGATCCGCCTCGCTCTCGGCACCATCGACCGAATGCGGATCGTCGATGATGAGCCTGTCACCACGGCCACCGGTAAGGCGTGAGAACGGCACGCCCTGCCGAAACCCGGTCTTGGTGTTGGCAAACGACCGCTCGCCTGAGCGCGTCAGCTTGACCGTGTCGCCCCACAACGCCTGATACCAGTCCGAGGTGACCAGATCGCGCATGCGGCGGTTGTCGCGGGTCGCATAGTCCTCGGAATAGGACGATCCAATGATGCGCAGCGCTGGCCGGCCCTTCGGCCCCCATTCCCATGCGGGCCAGAAAACGCCGGTGATCAGCGATTTCATCGTGCCGGGCGGCACGTTGATCAACAGCCGGTTGATCTGGCCGTTCGTCACCGCTTCGAGGTGATCGCAGATCGCATCGATGTGCCAGCCGTGCACAAAATTGCTCGACGGCTCAACGACCGACCACGCCTCTTTGATAAAACCGGAAAGCGTCTGGCACTTGGCCCGGATGCGCTCGGCATCCTTCGCAATGCGCTCGCGCTCAGCTTCGGCCGCCCTCCGCGCCTTCTCCTGTCGGATCAGCCGCATCATCGTCGCCGGATCCGGCAAGCGGACCGAAAATTGCTTCAAGCTGTGCGAGTCCATCACCACTGAGCTTTGTCAAATCGACGGTCTGGATTGGCCCGCCATTTGCGCCGGTATGGCGGTGCTCTTGCCGATCACCGTATTTCTTCGGGTCCATCTTCGACATCAGCCATTTCCGCGTATCCACACGCAGGCGAGCCCGGTTCGTGTCCGCCTTCGGATCATCGGCGATTTCGATTATCTCTTCGGACCATGAGACAACGCGGTCTTGTTGCGCGCGCGCGTATTGGTCCGAGAAATCCTTGTGCTGCGCCATCCATAGAAACACCGTCGACTTCGCCGGCATGTCAGAAGGAGTGCATACCTTTCGCAATGACTTTCCAGACGCGATTTCGGAGCAGATGTGGGCAGCGATTTCCGGCGTGTATGTCGACGGCCTGCCGATCTTTTTCTTTTCAGCCACGAAAGAGATGAATCCTGCTGATGTAGTGCTCTACCTTGAGATGCCGCGCGCTGCCTTGGCCGGGCGGGCTTGTTGCCCGCCGGCCGGGTGGCTCAGCAGATCAGGCCTTGGCGTCTACGCGAGGGGAGGTACGCGAAATGCGTACCATAGGTTTTTTGTGATTCGACGGTCTGGCGCCAAATGTCCGCCAAATGTCCGCCGTTTGTCCGCCTCCTGTCCGCGATAATTTTCTTGACAGGTTTTGGTGATTCACCCCGCTCGCCGCGATAATTTATCGACAAGGTTCCTGTGATCCGGATGATCAGGGAGGTGCCGGGGCTTGGCGTCGGCGGCGCGTTCCCAGTTGGCGTACGTCACCGACGATACCGTTGTTGGCTCGATATCTGCCCCATTTTGCGACACCCCGTCCATCCCGTCCGTTAACCGAACGCGATGCAATCGGTTGAGATTGTTCGCAATTATTTGACAGGCGCGGAGAATTTGCCGCTCGAAAGTTCGGCGAACGAGGCCATTTTGCTCGATATAGCGCGCAAGAAACATGCCCTTCCGCGATTTCAGGAAGCTGTAATCGTAGAGCAGCTTGCGGTTGCGCTCATCAAGATAGGCATTGATCCAGCCCCAGGTTTCCTCCATCCGCGAAAGAGCGCCGGGTGCAGGAATCCTTTTCAGGCGCACCGGCTCCCCGCGATGATAATCGTCTATGTATTCACGGAACACCTCGATCATGCTGCCAGCCATGCGTGGCCCCATCGCCGCCGGCAACATAATCAGCGTCTCGGCTGCCTCGATCACTCGGTCGCGAACTGTGTAAGCCGTCCAAGCTTCATATTTCATGCCGCATCTCCATTTAGCAGGTCACGCTGAGCGGGCTCGTGAAAATGCAGCATAAGCAACACTCGCAAAACGTCGGTTATGGGGACAGGACAATCCATGGAGCGCGCACGGCGGCGAAGGGCGCCGAGGTCGAGAGCGTTGAAATCGTCAACGAGAGTGGCTCTCTTTACGAGGTCAGGCCGCCGCATTATCAGCGACGAGACGGCCCGGATCATATCGGCATAGAGCTCCGCCGAGTTCGCCCGCGTGCCGGTCATCAGCATCAAGACAAGGCGGAGATGGTCCTCGCCATGGGCCCGGCCGATCTCGCGCAACGTGGGCTTGCAGAAGCACTCGCGCGGCTTGCGAGACGTAGGGCTGTGATCGTGAGCCTCACGCAGGATAACCCCGCACTGGCGTGCGACGCGATAGATATCGCATGGATGCGGTTTCACCTGCGCCGCCTCCGCTCTATAACGATGGTGCGACCGGCGCGCTCGATCGAGGCCGGGCCCGATGTGCCGAATACGCGCTCGCGCTCAGCCTTCAAGGCCTCGTCTTTCTGGGAGCGCCATGCACGAATGCCGAAGGGATCGGTATCGACATGGATAAGTGCTGGCTGGTTGGCCGGCGACAGAGCCTTGCGCCCCTGCCGCAGGGCTTCGGTAGCTGTGGCGAATTTCTTCGGCTTGCCGTCATCGCCTACAAGGAATTCGTCCGGCCGGCCGGGCGCATGGAACACCGCGCAGTAGAGGTCGCCAAAGGCCATAGTGGAGACACGAACGGTCATAGCTGAATACCCTCGGTGAGCAGATCAAGCTCGCCTGGCGAAAGAGGCGGTGGCACCATTTGTCCGCCATTTGTCCGGCTGTTGTCCGCCATTTGTCCGCTTGGGAAGGTTCTCGGGAAATTGCGAACCGGCTTCCCGGCCCACCACATGAAGGGCTTCGAGACACCCATCACGCCGGACTTGATCAGAAAATCCTTGGCCCGGGCAAATTCCTTCCTGATCTGCTCAACAGCCTTATCCCGGTCCTCGATTTCCGGCATCTTCTCAATCGCGACTTCACGATAGAAATCGTAGTGGACAACGGTCCGGCCGATCGCTGCGCGCGGGCCGTCCTTCTCGTCGGCGATGAACTTGCCGTGCCGGTCGATGGCGTCGAACATGTTCATCAGGATCCTGCGCTCGGTCGGGTTGACCGTGAAGCCCTGACGCTCCTGCTCTTTCTTCAGACGATCTTTCTCGCTGACCGAAAGCACCACACAACTGGTGACGTCGCGCTGGGTGCGCTCACTGAATCCCACGGTGACCGAAGCGAGGGCGAACCGGATCGTGAGCCCATCCTCGTCATCCTTCTGCTTGGATAACGTGGCGGTCCTGATCTTGGTGGTTTCGTCGCAGTTGACGGTGATGACCTGATCGACATTGGCATAAACCGAGGTATGCCCGCGCAACTTCTTGCCATCCGCGTTCATGTGGTGGACGAGCATGACGTGCGCGCCGGTCTCGTCGGCGATCCGGGCGATGTTGGCGAGCACCACGCTCATATCCTTGCCGCTGTTCTCGTCGGCGCCGGCCGTGGCGGTGGCGAGCGTATCGATCACGACCAGGCGCAGCGGATAGGCCATGGTGAGTGCCCAAGCCTTGATCTCGTCGATAAGGCCCTGCGTGTCCCCGTCGCGGCTGTAGAGGTCGACCTTCGAGCCGAGAAACACGAACGGGACATCCTCGTCGTCGGCAACCTGAAAGTGCTTCCGGTATGCCTTCAGGCGCTTTTTCACGCCCTTGGCGCCCTCGCCCGCCTGATAGACAACACCGCCGCGCTTCACCGGATAGTCAAAGAAGTCCTGTCCTCGGCAGACGCACATGGCGAGATGGATGGCGAGGAAGGACTTGCCGGACTTCGATGGCCCACCGATAACGGATCGCTCACCCTCGGTCAGCCAGCCATCGACAAGGAATTCAAGCTCGGGCCCGGCTTCATCTAGGCGGGACCATTCCAAAGCGTTGTACCGGCTCTTTGGTCGCTCGGGCTTCCAGAGCGGAGCGCGCTTTGCCATCGCGGCGAACTGCTCGGCCGTTCCGCTGGTGGCTTCCTTCCAGTCGGTGATATCGGCTTTTTCCGGCGCATCCTTCCAGTGCTGGGAGATATCAAGGACGCGAACCGACTTCGATTTGCCGATCAGCCCAGCCCCGCGCACCATGGCGCGCTGCTGGCCGGTTTCGTCATTATCGGGCAGGATGACGACATCGGCGCCGGCGAGGTCGTCGTCGAACTGCTCGCTCCAATACTTTGCGCCTCCGGCGTTGGTGGTTGCGGTGAAGCCCCACGCGCGCAGCGTCTCGACGTCCTTCTCTCCCTCACACAGGAAGATGGTGCGGCCTTCAGCTTTTGCCTTCAGGACCTCGTCCCGGTGGTAGAGCCAGCGCACCGCATCGTCGAAGGTCTCTTCCGCCTGGTAGTGCTTGCCCTCCTTGGCCTTGAACCAGTCGCCCGACTTCACCTGACCGTAGGTTCCGGCCTGCAATCCCCATATCCAACCCTTCCCGGCCGGATGCTTGCGGCGCTGCATGTAGCGGCGCGGCGCGGTCTTGGCGAATTTCAGGACCTCATAGGCCAGCCGGCCCTTGTCATCGAAATACTGGAATATCGATTGCGGGTGGTCATCCATAAAGCCCGCGAATTTCCCTTGAGGAGAACCGCCATCATGTCCGCTCGGCTGCCCGTTGGGTCGCTCGCGTCGTTCGATGTGGCCCTGCTCTTGCAGCCACTCGACAGCTTCGATCTTATTATAGCCACGATACGATTGGAGCAGGTCAAGAACGCCGCCTCCGGTTTGGTCCTCGTGATCCTGATAGACGCCCTTGACGCAATCGACCGCGACGCTTCCGTTCTTACCCCACCGCCATTCCCGGCCGGGTGACGAAAGCGCGCGGTTGGGCGGCCCGAGGAATTCAGGCAACACCGCCAAGGCGACGGCTTCCATGCAGCGTGCGAACTGATCCGAACTCATGCTGCACGCCGATCCTTCGGCTTGCGCTTGTTCGCGCCCTGTTCATCCCATGATGCCCACCGGCAGTTTCCCGGCTCGTAGTTGCCGTCATTGTCGGTTCTGTCGAGCGTCATGCCTTCCGGCCGCTCGCCCATGTCAGCTAGAAAATTCTCAAACCGACGCCACCTGTCGCATACCGTGATGCCGCGCGCGCCATAATATTCGTAGTAGCGGTGTCTCGGATTGGTGCATCGGTCGATCATGCCGCGCCAACTTGTATGCGTCGGGGACCGTGAAAGCCCGTGGTGATAGGCACCGAACGACGCAGGTCGGCCGGCGAGACAACCGCAGCCCTTCACCTGACCGCTGCGCAGATGCTTCCCTGGGACGACCTTCTCGTTGCCGCAGTCGCAAAGGCACACCCAGCATCGTCTGTCGCCGCGTCGCTCATCAGCGAGCCGCAAAACCGTCAGGTTGCCGAAACGCTTTCCGACCATGTCGATTGGAGCAACCATTATCGCCGCACCACCTCGACCGGCCGCCGCCCCTTGCCGGGGAAGACCTTGCCGAACAGTTCCTCGGCGCGGCTGCGCGCGGCGTTCGCGGTCACCCCATCACGCAGGATGCCATCACCGAAGTGGTGCCGCGTCATAGCCTCGTAGGCTGCGACCTTGGCGTCAGCTTCGGTCGGAAACAGTTGCGTGATGCCGTTCACCTCGACCGGAAACCAGTCGGAGCGGTGGAGCTTCCTGAAATGGCCTTCCCATCCATTGAAGACGGGGACAGCGCGGACGCGGGGCTCGTTCATAGGGCCTGACCTCCCCTTAGACTCGCTACGCGGCTGCTGATAGACATTACTGGTGGTGCATTGGGGGAAAGCAGATGTCGGGGGACGACAGCCGCGCGGATCAAAAGCTGCAACCAGCCGATCAGAATGAACACGACTTCAGCATATGGCTTACATACGCCATCGCTCTCGCATTTATTGGCACTGCGGTGCTGGGCGTTTTCGTATGGAGCTGGGCTTGGGTTAACGTTGAATTCGACGCCGAACGGATCGACATTCTTTCTCGGTTCGCGGTGTATCTTGTTGCGGCGGTCACCTTCTGTACCGTCGTTTGGCGAGGACTGATCTCTGCAAAGCAGGCCAAATACCAGCAGGACCAGTTGGACAGCCTCACTCGACAAATCGCGTCGACGGAGGAAAACAACTTCGCTCAGTTGTTGCAGAAAGGCGCTGAGCTCATTGAGGACAATACGAGGTTGGCGCGAGTAGACGCCGGTATTGCGATCCTCCAGGCGGTTGCTGAAGCACCAAACGACAAATTTCGCGAGCAGGCGAGAGGCCTGATCGCTTATTTCATTCAGGCACATGGCAGGTATGGCCACATCGGCCGTGATGTCAAACTCGCTATTGCGGCGTTCAATTCGATCTATCAAACGACCCAGGTCAATTCGTCTTCCAATTTCTACTTCGAAGAAGATGAGGAAGACGCCTCTCGGGACCCAGAGCACGAAACAAGGTGGATGATAATCTATGGCGCAGCAAGCGTGGCCTATGAGCACGGGAATTTTTTTAATACGACATTTGGGAGTAATTTTCCGGCGAATCTTGCATTTCATCGGGTAGCATTTAACCGCTGCACTTTTGAAGCAGTCGATCATCTCGACATGTTTAATTCTTACTTCTACCGATCTACATTCCGATCTATTAGTACAGAAACACTGTCCTCCCACCGTTTCTACGAGTGTGACTTTTCCGGCGTCCAAATATTCAAGAATACCGTGGAGATTCCGAACCTCATCGCTGGGGACAATTGGTACGATCCCGACAACCCACCAGTCGGATCTGACGGCAAGTCTCTTGATTGGGATGCAATGTTCGTCCGAGGCAAGCCGCGGCCCAGCTCGCCATTTTAGCACATGACGTTCTGCGGCATTCATTGCGCCGCCTCCGAGGTCAGATCGTCCATGCTTGGCTCAATCGAAGGGGCTTCCAGCAGGTCGAACAGGCTCGGCACGTTCCGCTTCGCCTCGGCCTCCCGGCAGTAGTAGAGGCCATCCTTGAACGACACCTCGTTGAGTTCCGAGGCCATGCCGTAGCGGCCCTTGGCGATGGCGCGGTACGGCACGGTCATCAGGCCGCCGAACGGGTCGTAGACGACATCTCTGGGCATCGAATATCGGTCGAGCAGGCGATCGACGATGTCAAATTGCAGCGGGCAGATGTGCTTTTCCACATTGCGGCTGGACTGGCTGCCGTTCAATGTGTGCATGCGCACCACGTCCGACCATATCCATGGCGAGTGCGAGACCGGCGCCAGCGCCATATACTCGGTCGGCAGGCGGTCCTTCGATTGCAGAACCTCGCCGATGGCCACGACATCCTCGTGGTCGTAGACGGTCGCCTCGCTATAGGCGCGGAAGGCCTTCGGCACCGCGCGTGGCGGAATCTGCGCCCATTCCTCGCGGGTCAGCAGTCGATTGCCGCTGGACCGCCAGTGCGCGTGCGCGTCCAGTTGCCAGCGTGCCAAGCTGTATTCCTCGCGGCGCTTGCTGACCCGCTCGTCGGCATAGCCCTTCGTGCGGTCCGTCTGCGGCTTGTGGAAGAGCAGCACGTATTCGGGCGACCCAACGCCCATCTTGCTGCCGTCCTTCAGCATCTCGGTGTAGCCGAGCCGGTAGTTGCCGTTGTTCTCGGTCACGACGTCGGTGTCGACGGTGATCATGCCGCAGTAGTCGAAGCCGTGCTTCAAGCCGTGGAATATTGCCTCGGCATGGAAGGGCGAGACGGTCGGCAGGCCTGTTCCGGTCACATTTCCGAACAGGATGCGGTCCTTGACGTGGCAGGCGTAGATGCGGCCGGGTTTCAGGATCCGGAAGAGCTCCGGCGTCAGAAAATCCATCTGCGACCAGAAATGCTCATTGTCGTCGGTGTGCCCGAAGTCGTTATAACTGGCCGTGTATTCGTAATGGTTGCTGAAGGGGATCGAGGTGATGATCAAACCGACGCTGTCGGCGTCAGTCCGGCTCGCCTCATTGACGCAATCATTGTGGGCGATGCGGAAATACTCGCCCTGCTCCACCGTGCGCTCAACGCCGATCGAGCGCTTCAGGACCGATTCCAGTGGGAGCTTGCCGAGACCGTACTTGCGGATGATCTCGGTCATCCGCTCCATCATGCGGTCGTGTTCGGCCCATTTCTCTTCGAGGATGCGTCGCGTGCCCCGCTCAGCTTCGGAATAGATGATGTCGATCCGGCATTCCCGCTTCTGCCCGAAGCGCACGACGCGGTAGATGGCCTGAATGAAGTCGTGGAATTTGGCGTCGATGCCGGCGAAGATTTCCCATGCGCAATGCTTCTGGAAATTCGAGCCCGCGCCCGACATTTCAGGTTTCGTAGCCAGATGCTGGAACTCGCCATTTTTGAAGCCGACAGCGTTCGCCTCGTTCTTCTCCAGATCCTGCGAACCGAAGATCGACCGGACACCCGGCACGGCGGCCTCGATGGCGCGCCGCTCGTCTTCGAGATGGTGCCAGAGAACGCAATGGTCGTCGGGGGCCTCGGCCAACAGTTCGACCATCTTGCCGATTCTAGCATCGAGGCTGATGCGCTTCTCGCGCGCGGCATGCACGACGCTGGCCCCAGGATCGTTGATCAGCAGCCCCTGCCCGTCCCGGTCCACGCCGGCCGCGCCATGATCGGTCGGCACCTCATGCCAGTTGACGGTCATCTTCGGCAGGACGTAGCCGTCATCGGGAAAGCCGAGATCGGCCGGTGATTGCAGGAACACCGCCCAGGAGTTCACCCACAGCCAGAACTCGTCTTCCTTGTGAGGATAGAGCGTGAGTTCGTTCGCCTTCTCGCTGTTGCGCTGGAAGAACCGTGTCAGCGCCTGCCCGGTGTCCATGACCTGCAGGAACCCGGCGTAATGGATCAGCTCTTTCGTCCGGTTCGGCGATGGAGTGGCCGTGGCCACGAACTTGAACCGGACGCCCTCGAACAGCGGCAGGAACGTCTGGTAGGTCTTGGTGCCGTAGCCGCGAAGGATGGCGGCCTCGTCGAGCGAGGCCGCGACGAACTGGCGAGGGTCGATCTTGCCGTCGCGCACGCTTTCGTAATTGGCGATGTGGATCACATCATCGTCGGTCACCTCGTCATCGCGGCGGACGAAGCGAAGCTCGATGGCGAACTCGCCGCGAAAACGCTCCTTCGCCTCATCGAAGAACTCATGCCGGACGCCCAGCGGCAGGACGATAAGCCGACGGCCGCCGACATGCTTGCCGATCAGGCGCATCAGTTCGAGCTGGATCGAGGTCTTGTGCAGGCCGAAGGCGGCGAAGATGCCGCGCCGGCCGCCCTGAAGCGCCCATTTCACGATAGCGCGGCAATGCGGAGCGAGGTCGGGATTGATGTCCGATTCGTCAATATCGAAGCCGGTCGCAGGCGCGACTTTCATCTTGCCGCGGAGGAAGTCGAGATACGCGTGAGAAGTCATGCCGCAGCCTTCACCTTTTCGAGTGCGAAACCGCCCCACTGCTCAGCAGCAGCGGCCATCATTCCGGGAAAGGATCGGCTGCGAAGACGAGAGCGCTCAGGCCCCGGCGTCATGCGATGGACCTTGTTCCAACGTTTCCACTCATCGCTGCCGCGCTCCGGCTCGGTCAGCATATCGGTTGCGACCAAAGGTCGAAGCCCGCGCAGATACCAACCTGTCGCCTTGTATTCGGGGTGGCCGAACCAGAATGGCTGAACCATCTTCGGCCGGGGAAGATCGGCCGGCATCCGAGCCCGCGCTAGATCGTTCATTTCCGGGTTTTCAATGGCGACGCGCTCGATCGGCGCATTCCAGCATGCCGTGAAGATAGAGACGCCCTCCTCGAACTCTTCGCGCATGCTCTCCCATGTGCGGCCGTCTGGAAGACGTTTCGGCGGCGTCCAGTTGCCCGGCCCGCTCATCCACCTCCGGCCGGATCGGCAGAGACGTGTGCACGGCGGGTGCAAGACCGCGAGCAGATCCCATCCTTCGTTCAGGATGCCGTCGCGCACATCGCAGATGATGTGGCGGTTGCTGCCGTCCTCGGCCGGGAGAATGTCGCAAGACCAGACGTCATGGCCGAGATCAGAGAAGGCGCGACGCGCCACACCTGAGGTTTCGCAGGCGATTAGCACCCGCAACGGCAGATCAGTCTGCATATCTGTCACCTGTGTTCTGGAGATTGCGCCAATCCCGCGCACCTTCGACATCGCGCTGCGCGTCGCGGTCAATCGCCTCTGCCATCCGGGCGTGGGTCCGGCACAGGATGGAAGCTTGGAAATCTGCTAAGCAGTCGATCATCGCGGCCCATGTAGGACCGAGTTCAGCGAGAGGGCCGGTCATGGCCGCACCCATTCGGGCTGGCATGCGAGGACGTGCAGGCGCTTCTTGGTCAGGCCGGCGAAACGCCACCCCGCCTGATAGAAACAATGGCCCCATGTCGGGCGACCGGCGCGCCAAGTGGGTTTGACCTCCTTCGGGTCAACGAAAGTGAAGAAACGCTCCCCGGGCCAGCGCTTCCACGCCAGTTGCATCGCATTGAGCAGCAGATCGGAGGCGACTTCGCCGCGCTCTCGCCGGAAGATGGCGCAATTGACTCCCTCCTGATCGTCGAGGCGGAACTTTTCCTTCCGCCAAGCGATGACCGCGCCAGCGTCAGCGGTGATGAGCAGCATTTTGTTGCCGGGTCCAACGATCAGCGCCGGCTGCTTGCGGCCACGCCGGCGATGCTGGTTGGAATAATGCCTGGTGAAGAGGTCCCGCGCGGTCGGGTTACCGTCGAGAACTTCGAGCCATCCGGTGGAAAGCATGTCAGGCTGGAGGTTCATGCCGGCTCCATCGCAACGGCATCGAGCCGGTAGATTTCATTGAGGGCAGCGAGTTGTGTGCCAAGGCCGGGAATCGTCCTCGCCTCGGGATGGCCGGTCAGGACAAGACCGCCGTTCAGAAGGGCTTGCTCAACCGAGAAAGACTGCTCGACGGTCTCTTTGCCGTCGACATCATCGACGGCGACAACCTCCCAGATGTCTTCACGCCCCTTGCGGACGACGCGGGTGACCTGTCGGCCCACCATGCCATACTGATAAATGACCGGAGATGTCGGTGCCGGTACATGGTCAGCATCTCCGACGCGGACCAGACGAACGCCCTCGCCTTCCAGAAGCCGGATCAGTTGATCGGCACGGCGGCGGACATGCTCGCATTCGTCATCGGCAAAGCGTGACCAGTCCTGCCAGAGCGGACGGATAAGCCCCAACCTCTCGCGGCGCATCATTTCCGCCAGAATGTCGCGGATCGGCCGTTCGGTGCTCATCTTGCGCACCTCCAACGACCCGGTTGCAACTCCGGTACAAACCCATCGGCAACGAACTGGTAGCCTTGGCCCCAGACGGTCTGGATGACGTCGAGACCTCCGGTGGCTTTCAGGATCTTCTGACGCAGTTTGCAGACAAGGACGTCGATGATCTTTATTTCCGGCTCGTTCTCTCCGCCGTAGATCGCGTCCATGATCTGCTGTTTGGAGCGCGTCTCTCCCGGGCGGCGAACCAACTCAACCAGGATGGCGCTTTCTTTCGGAGAGATTCGGACACTGCGCCCATCGGCGGTGTCGATGCAGTTCGCGGTGGCAACGAATACTCCGCCCGGAAGCGCGACCCGGGTGTGATCGATGTAATCGCCTCGGCGGGCCAAGGCTTTCAGGCGCGCAACGACCTCGAGCTCGTCCATAGTTGAAGGCTGCACGTCGTCGGCGCCGGCGAACAGGATATCGCCGCGAAACCTGGATGCTGTCTCGATGTCGGCAATATCGGGAAGCGTCACCAAAAGGCGGTTGTGTACGTTCCCGAGGCGGATGCCGCGTACAATCTGAGCGGCCATGTCCGGCAGATGGCAATGTAATATCCCGAGTGCGTCGGGGTCACGGTAGAGCAAGCTGCTGAAATCCTGCACGGCATCGGCATACTGGAAACCAACACCGATCCACGCGGCATTCAGGATGTCTCGGCGAAGCTTGTCGCCGGTGCCATGGAAGATCGCCATCATGGTCGACCTCCCGTCGCCACTATGAAAAATACGAAAGCGCAGGCGGCGATGAGAATGCCGACAGCCAACGCGCCGGCCAGAGAATGCAAGCCACGAGGCCGGGAAATGGATGGTCGAGGTTTCATGCCGCAACCCTCCCACTGCCGAGGCGGAGTTGCTTGAACGCCTCGTGGTGGCGCTCAGGTATCTGGCTGCACTTCATCCAGGCACTGGCGATGCCCACCGCTTCGGCGGCGTCGCGCTGGGCCTGCTTTTCTCTGGGAAGCCGTATGCCTTGAAGCTCGGCACGCTCGACGGCTGGAGCCTTCCAGTCATCTCCGGACGGCTTGAACCCCTTGCCGTAGTAGGCGGCGCGCCATGTTTTCTGATGCACCATGCCCCATGGAATGCCGGCCAAATCGCAAGCGGCAGAAGCCGAGGCCGCGAGGGCCGGCAATAGAAGCTGGTCGGCGTTGACGGTGTGGATCGTCTTCATCCGGCCGGTAAGCCGATCCAGAACCTGCTTCGGATATGCAGCAACGTCCCGGCGCGGCATCTCGATGGCCACGAAATCGGGGCGGGTCCGGAAGAACTCCTCGTTGAGGTAGATGGCGAGGTCGCCGGTCTTGTCCTCGGCAAACTCACCTTCGGCGCCAACGGCAAGGCACCGCCACTGCGATGGCGGCAATGCGGTATCCATCCAGCACGCACCGGTGCTGGTAGCAATGTCGAGACCAAGCACTAGCAACGGTCATCTCCTTGAATTGTGTGGCCGCTACTCTCCCGGCCTGGTCACGATCCTCACGTCGCCGTTCCGTCTGGTTCCGTCCGCATTTGATTCCGCTGCAGTCACCAGCAACCCGCCCAGAATTGCGGAATTCAGTGCTTCGCGGCCGCAGCCGCATCTTCCTTGCCCCATGCATCCGCCGCGGCCTTCGCCGCCGGATCGGGACCCTTTTTCTTTTTCGGTTTGTCCGCAGCTTCGACGGCCGCAGCGCCCAGCGGCAGGGTCGAGAAATCATCCCCCAGCGCCTTGCGGATATCGACCGCGTAGGTCCGGTCCTCGTCGTCCTCGATGTCGGCCAGCATGTCGCGGGCCTTGGCCTCAAGCTCACGGGCCTTGGCGATTGCCTTCACGACACTTTTCTTGACGCCCTGCGATTTCGCGTCTTCCAGAAGCTCCCGCTGCTTTTCGCGGATCGCACGGCACGCTGCCATGAACTTTCCACGTTCGCTGGCGACTTCGGCTTCCAGTTCCTCGAATTTATCGACGAAGGATGCCGCCTCGTCGGCGGATGCGCGGTTCTTGCCCTCAAGGATGCGAGCCATTTCAGGACAGCCTTTCTGCCGCCCGCAGGGCAGCCTTCTGACGGGTGGAGGTGGGGATGTAGGCAAGGCGACTGTGATCGACGCAGTAGTTGCGGCCGTCGCGCGGGGCGCCGCAGACCAGCAGGCCGGGGCCATTCACGCCGTCGACGGGCCAGCGGCAGCCTGTGTTTTGTGCGAAGGCGATGGGATCAACCCCGGCGAGAGGCTCAAAGGCGGTTGCCCGGTTCACGATGCCCGCAACACCGGGATCAACTTTGCGGCTCTCGGCCTTGTTGGCGATGTTGCCAGCATGGACATGCTGGGCGGTTTCGGCCTTGCGGGCCTTTGCCCGAACCTTTCCGACTACGCCACCCCACGAACCTGTCGTCTCGCGGCTTTTCGTTGGCTTCGGCTCCGGCCTGGCAACTTTCTGCCTGCCTTTGAGCTTCAGGCCCATGCGGTGGGCTCTGCCAATTATCGAATTACGAAAGCATCCGGTGAACTTCTTCGCGATCTCGGTGGCGCTGAAACCTTCCTCGACATATCGCCCCAGGAGTTCATCCCGAGCGCTCGGCTCCATCGTCTTCCAGTTTGGGAGGCCGCTCATGGACGCACCTCCGATTTGTCCAGCGCAGCCATAGCAGCGCGATAAGCTTTCGAATTGCTCGCATCGGTTCCCAGAAGCTCCGCAAGGCGAAGCTCTTCCTCGATCTTGCGGTCGAGCTTCGATATCTCGACCTCGTAAGCGTTGCGCAGCGCCATGTAGACGCTGACCAGCATATCTTTCGGACGCCTGTAACGCAGGCTCCACAATACGGAACGCGACACCCTGTGTTTCCGCTCGCAGCGCGCCATAGCCGCATCGAGCGTGTCGCCGGGCCCCTTAAACTCTCTCTTGATGAGGAAGTCCGCCCAGCGCTGAGCGTCTTCGACGTACGCTTCAGCCATTTTTTGATTCCCGCGCAAAAGATTTTTGCACCGCTGCAAAACCAACATCGCCATTCTCCATTCCAGCAACGGACATGGAGACAGACGATGTGCAGTCAGACGAAAAAGAGAGGTGGGCCATGCCAGACAGGACAGACAGGCCCACCATGCCGGCCTTGGGCAGCCGGCGGGCGCGCTGGAAAGGAAGAAGGCGCGCCAAAAGGTTCATGCCGCGTCCCCCGCGGTCGTAACCGCTTCGATCTCATAGAAATCATTGGGAAGCACCTGGCCATCAGTGATGGCGGCTATCCGCTCCATCTGGTCGCGGCGCGGGATACGATCTCCAGCAAGCCACTTCCGCAATGCGCTGACGGTGCAGTCGCCAATCATGGCGGCCAGCGCATCGTCGGTCAGGTTCCGGAGCTTTTTGAAATCGGCGAGTTTCATAGCACGCCATTTGTTCCCCAAACTGTGTAACTCTGTCAACCCCAATTTGTGGAACGACGAATGATCGTGACAGAGTGTAATTTCCCCAACATGGGGAACCGCCTGAAAGAACTGCGAAATTCGCTCGGATGGACGCTTGAGCGCGCGGCAACGGAGATGTCCGTTTCGCGCAGCCAGTACATCAAGTTGGAGCGTGGAGAGCGCAGGCTTACCGCCGACTACATCGAGCGCGCCGCGAAAGCGTTCGGTGCGACAGCGGGTGAAATTCTATCCGAGGCAAGCGAGGTCCCGCTTGTTGGCTACGTGGGAGCCGGCGCACAGGCTCACTTCTACGCAAACGGCGATGGCGATTACGAAATGGTGCCGGCACCCGAAGGTGCCACCGCTGACACCGTAGCCGCGGAGATTCGTGGTGACAGCCTGGGTCCGCTATTCGATCGATGGCTGGTTTACTACGATGAAGTCCGCTCGCCGGTGACGCCCGATCTGATTGGAAGGCTTTGCGTCGTTGGGCTTCCGGATGAGCGCGTATTGGTGAAGAAGATTACACGGGCGAGAACACCTGGCCTCTTCCACCTTCTTTCCAACACCGAGGAACCGATTCTCGACGCGGAAGTCATGTGGGCTGCACGCGTGAAAAATATGGTCCCGCGGTGATTGACGGATGAGCGCGCGGGCTTTACCCGCGCGCGCCCTCACGCGTACACCCTCGCGCGGATTGGATAACCTTCAAACATAGAGCTTTACGTTAGACGTTCTTGGTGAATCGGTTGGTGTAGAACTCAACCTTCAACGTCTATGTCGCGCGGCATGTTCGCCGTAGCTTGGTGCTACGGCTCATGCCGTCTTCACCGTCTCACGTAAATTTCGGCGATTCAGAACCAGCGCTTCCGCGCGCGCAAGACGATCCGTCGCGACATTCCCCAAACCGGGGCTGACAAAAGTTACACATTTTGGGGTTGACGATGTTCCCCATTATGTGCAACTTTTTGGGCAAAGGAGACATCCGATGCCCAACGAACTTACCCGCGACGGTCTCATCTCAGCCCTGACGCAAAAGCCAACCCTTCGCCCCCAGACCACGCCCCTGCTGCTCCGCGACGTCCTCGCGATGAAGCGCCAACGCGGCGACAACGACATTGCTGGCTTCAAGGAAGTCTGCCGCGAATTCGCCTACGGCCTCAACGGCACGATCTCGGGCGGCATCTGGGCGATGAACCAGTGGATCAAGGCGGCGGACGCCGGCCGGCAGCCATGGGTTGGCAAGATCACACAGGATCGCCGCCGCGCTTTCGTAGCGGATTGCGAGGCTGTTCTCGCCGGTACGTTCGGCGTCGAGTTCAAGGTGGAGGCAGCCTGATGTCCCGCTTCCTCGCCTTCCGTGATCGCTGGGCCGGCACTGTGCAGGATGTCTGCGCCGGGTGCGTGATCGCCCTCATCATCGCCGTTGCCGTCGTGGTGCTGCCATGAGCGTGCATGTCATCCTCCCCGCTGACCGCGCCGCCTGGCTCGACGCTCGCAAGCAGGACGTGACGGCATCCGTGGCCGGCGTCCTGCTGGGCATCCACCCGTATCAGACGCCTTACGGCCTCTGGGCCGAGAAGTCCGGCCGGGTCGCTTCCGACGATGCCGACAACCCCGTCCTGCGCCGTGGCCGTCTGCTTGAGCCGGTCGTGATCGAGATGCTGCGCGAGGACCGGCCGGACTGGACGGTCGAGTACCGCCGCGACAACGCCTACTACCGTCACGTCGAGGATCGGATCGGCGCGACGCCAGACGCCTTCGCTACCCGGCCGGACATCTACGGTCGCGGGATTATCCAGGTCAAAACCGTTGCCGACGACAAGTTCCGGCGCGAGTGGATCGACGCGGATACCGGCGAGGTCGTGCTGCCGCTTTGGATCGCCGTGCAGGCGATCGTCGAGGCGACCCTCACGGAATCTACCTGGGCCTGTGTCGCCGTCATGGTGATCGGTCGCGGTATCGACCTGCAAATCGTCGACGTCCCGCTCAACACCCGGGTCATGAACCGCCTGCGCCGCGAGGTCCGCGAGTTCTGGCGGATGGTCGAGGAAGGCCGGGAGCCTCCCATCGACTGGAACCGCGACGGCGCGGCCGTGGCCGAAGTCTATCGCGACAGCATGCCGGATCGGAAGGACCTGACGGCCGTCGCGGGTCTGGACGAAATCTCCGGCAGGTTTGTTGATGCCCGCGAGGCTTACAACGTTTCCGGCAAGGCAATCGAGACCCTGCGTCCCCGGATCCTGCATGCCCTTGGCGCTGCCGAGGCCGGCTTCACCACAAACTGGAACATCACGGCGCGCACGTCCGTGCGGACTGGCCCGAACGGCCAGCCTGTGAAGTCGCGCTCGCTCCGCGTCACCCCGAAGGAGAACCCCGATGCGCGTTTCTGATGCACCCTCACTGCTTGGACCCGACGATCCCGGTATCGGCCACAACAAGGCACCGGTGGCCGAAATCTTCATGGAGGTCCACAAGGACCTCATCGACGAGGTCGAAGACCTGGCGGCCCGGGCGAACGCCGCAAAGGACAGTCTGTCCGACGGCAAGGTCGCCAACGACAACGAGCGCGACACGTGGGTTTCGATTGGGCTGGCCTCGAAAAAGATCGCCAAGCAGGTCTGCGATAGGCGCGAGGATGTCGTGGCGCCGATCCGTGAGGAGGTCAACGACTGGAATCGGCTTTTCGGCGTCAACACCAATCCCCATCCGGAAAGCCTCCATGCTCGTTGCCTGCGCATCAAGAACGCGGCCGAAAGTTTGGCTGGCGCGTATGCCGATGAACAGCGCCGCAAGGCGGCAGCGGAAGCTGCGGCCAAGGCCGAGGCTGCCCGTCAGGAGGCCCAGCGAAAGCTTGAGGAAGCCGCCACCAGCGAGAGCGAGATCGTTGCCGACGTGGTCTTGCAGGAGGCTGAAAAGGCCGAGCATCGCGCCAAGCACCTCGAAGCGCAGGCCCTCGGCGCCGGCGCTGGCCCGGTGCGCACAGAAGCCGGCACGATCAGCGAGCGCAAGTCTTGGGACTTCCGCATCGTCGATGTCAGCAAGGTCGATCTGAACGGCCCGCTGCGCGCGCATATCGGCATCGACGTGATCGAGAAGGCCATCCGGGCGCACGTCCGCGCCAACCGCGACACCGTTCCGCTGCCCGGTGTCGAAATCTTCCAATCCACCAAGGCCCAGCTCCGCTGATCGCCAGCGGCAACAGGAGACATTTGCGATGAATGCAGTCACGAAATCGGAAGGGCCGCGCGAGATCGCAGTTCTGCGCGACCAGTTCGACAAGATGGGCGACCAGTTCCATGCGGCACTGCCAGCCCACATCCCCGTCGAGCGGTTTATGCGTGTTGTCATGACCGCGATCCAGAACAACCCCGACCTGCTCAAGGCGAGCCGAAAATCACTGTTCAACGCCGCCATGAAGGCTGCGCAAGACGGTCTCCTGCCGGATGGTCGCGAAGGAGCGATGGTGCCCTTCGGCGGCGACATCACGTGGATGCCGATGATCGGCGGCATCCGCAAGAAGGTCCGCAACTCGGGCGAAATAGCGACATGGGATGTCTATGCGGTCTACGAGAAGGACGCCTTCGAGTTCGAGCTCGGTGATGATCCCTTCATCCGGCACCGCCCTCATCTCGGCGAGGATCGCGGGAAGCTGATTGCGGTCTATTCCGTCGCCACCCTGAAGAGCGGCGAGCGCTCACGCGACGTGATGTCCGTCTCCGAGGTCGAAAAGATCAGGGCGTTGTCGAAGGGCAAGAACACGCCTTGGAACAACCCGACATTCTACCCCGAGATGGCGAAGAAGACGGTCGCGCGCCGGCATTCCAAAGTGCTGCCGATGTCGAGCGACCTCGATGACCTGATCCGCCGCGACGACGAGCTCTACGACATGAAGGGCGCGAAGGAAGAGGCGCAGGAGCGCCGCCCGCGCTCGCTCGCTGACCGTCTGGACCAGATCGCAGACGACGATCCAATCGATGCCGACCCAGATACCGGAGAGGTCATCGACCACGAACAGAATTCGGAGCCGCATTCCCCCACCGGTTCCGAAGGCGGCAAAGCCTCCACTCAAGGCAAGGCCGCCAGCAAGCCGTCATCCGATCCTGCCCCCCGGTCGGATGACGGCGACCCTATCGCAGAAGCTCGCCGGCGCGGTGCCGAGGCCCGCGACAAGGGCATGAGCCGCAAGGCCGTGCCGGCCGAGTTCCGGAAGGACGAGCGCCTTATGGCGGCGTTCCTCGATGGTTTCGACACTGGCGTTGCGGAAGACCGCGAGCCAGGCGCCGATGAGGGGGAATAGGCGATGGCTTGGTTCTCCCCCCTCGTCGGCCAGCGCGTCGACTTGTCGCCCGAGGAAATCCAGCCGGACGACTTCCCGGCGTCTCTCCTCGACCGTGGCCGCGCATCGGTCGAGAACATGCTCGAACGCTTCCGCGCTGATGAGCGAGCCTTGGTGGCCGACATCGAGGACAAGACCGAGCAGCTTCGCCAGACGCGGATTGCCATTCAGGCATTTGAGGCTGCCGACCATATCCTTGTCGCTGGTGACCCGGATTTTGCGGAGGTCGAGCCCGTTCCCGAACTCGAAACGCCGAAAATCGTCATGAAACACAAGGCGATCCGGTCATGACGACATTTCGCGTTCACTTCGCCGACGGGGACGTGATCGACGTCCCCGCCCCCAACCCGACTGCCGCACGCACGATTGCCCTCGAGAAAAAGGGCGACGGCTTCATTTCCAAAATCAAGGTCCTGAAAGGAGCCTGAAAATGACGAAATACGCAATCATGGACACAGAAGGCACGGGCCTGTTCGCTTTCAAAGACAAGGTGACGGGTGAATCGATCCCCGCCGATGCGCCGGGACAGCCCCGCCTCGCATCCTTGTCGATGATCCTTCTCGACGACGACCTGAACGAGGTCGACGAGGTTCAGCTTTACGTCAAGCCGGATGGATGGAGCATGCCGCAGGGCGAAGGCTCGGCCGGCGCAGTCAACGGTCTCACCGACGAGTTCCTTGAGGCCAACGGCACTCCGGTCGGCGTCGTTCTGGACAGGTATCTGCAAGCTCTCGACGATGGCTATGTCATGGTGGCCTACAACGCCCAGCACGACATGAAGCAGATGCGGGCGGAACTCCGCCGCGCGGGGCTAGACGATCGCTTCCACGATACGCCGAACATCTGCGTCATGCGCGCTGCCATGGCCCTCGGCGTGAAAAAAGCCGGCGGCGGCCGTGGCTATCCGAAGCTGACCGACTGCGCTGCGCATCTCGGTCTTGTCATCGACGACGCTCACTCGGCCAAGGGCGACACGCGCGCCACGCTGGCGCTATTCCGTCACCTGCACGCCGTCGGCGCGCTGCCGGAAGCCCGCGTTCACCTCGCCAAGGTTCCGCCGACGGCTCCGGCCGCGGTCGATCCGCTTCCGACCTCTGTTCCGGAGCGGTTCTGATGGCACACCGCCCGCAACTCTTCCTCGACTGTGATGGTGTGCTGGCCGATTTTGACGCTGCGTTTGAACAGCAGTTCGGCCACCCACCGCGCGCCTACGAGGACGCGCATGGACCGGAGGTCTTCTGGCGCGATATCCGCAATGAGGCCAAGGAATTCTACCGGAATCTTCCTCTGATGGATGGTGCCCGCGAGCTCTATGAAGCGGTGGAGCATTGTCGCCCCATCATCCTGACCGGCTGCCCTCGTGGTGGCTGGGCCGAAATGCAGAAGATCGAATGGGCGCGAGAGCATTTCCCCGGCGTACCGCTGATCCCCTGCGCTTCGAAAGACAAGCGCGTCTATTGCCGGCCCGGGGACGCCCTTGTTGATGACTATTTGCGTTACCGAGACCTCTGGCAGTCAGCCGGAGGCATCTTCATCCATCACACCAATATCAGCGACAGCATCGCGGCCGTCGCGGCATGGAACCGCAAAGGCGCGAAGGGAGGCAACCATGGCTGATCCCTTCACCCTCATCCGCGTTATCGACACCGAAACGACCGGCATCGACGATCCCGCCGAGATGGTCGAGATCGGCTGGACCGATGTTCGCCTGTTCCCGAACGGCTGGCAAATCGAGCGCGGGCCGGAATCGGTCATCATCAATCCGGGCATGCCGATCAGTTTCCCGGCGATGGCCGTCCACCACATCACCGAAGACGAATGCCGCTACGGCGCCGATCCGGACGATATCCGGCAGGATGTGGCGCTGGGCGCCGACATCCTGTGCTCGCACAACTGGGCCTTCGACAGCCGGTTCTTGCGGACGCAGTTGCCGTACATTTGCACGTTCAAGGCGGCGCGCGTGGCTTGGCCCGACCTGCAGAGCCATTCCAACGGTTCAATCCGCTATGAACTCGGGCTTTGCCTTGGCGATGAGCGGACGCAGCCGAGCCACCGCGCCGGGCCGGATACCTGGGTGACCGCCCATATCCTGCTCAAGCTGCTGGAGACGCACACCGTCGAGCAACTGCTCGACATCAGCGCGAACCCGATCAGGCTCCTGCGCTTCCCGGGCGGCAACAAGCACCGCGGCAAGTTCTTCTCGGAGATCGCCCGCAACGACCCCGGCTACCTCCAGTGGGTTATCGACAAGAGCGAGTTTGGCGAGGACGTGAAGTTCTCGGCAGTCGCTGCTTTGCGGGAGGCGCGATAATGTGCAGGCGCTGCGAAACCCGATACCGCCGCATGCAGAAGATCGTCAACCTTCTGCAAAAGGGGCTGGTCACTGCCGACGAGATCGCCGGAAAGGTCGGCGTTTCGTCGCGCACCGTCTACCGCTACGTGGAAGACCTCCGCCGCGAGGGCCTGCCTATCGATGGCGAGGCTGGCGTGGGCTACCTGATGCGACCAAGGCGGGAGGCTCGTCATGCCGACTGAAACCCGCACCTGGTCGCCACAACAAGCGGCGGCGCTTGACGCCGTCAACCGCTGGTACAAAAGCGGTCTCGACCGCAAGCAGGTTTTCCGCGTGTTCGGCTATGCCGGAACGGGCAAAACCACCCTCGCCCGGCATTTCGCGGATGGGCTGAAGGGCTACGTGCTCTATATGGCCTATACCGGCAAGGCCGCCATGGTCATGCGCAAAAACGGCTGCCGGGGCGCGATGACGATCCACGCCACGATCTACAGCGTGGACTTCAACCCGGAGACCGGCGTCAAGAAATTCGTCCAGAAAGACGTGGACGAGCTCGCGGACGCCGCCCTGTTCGTGATCGACGAATGCTCCATGGTTGATGAGGAAATCGGCAAGGATATCCTGTCGTTCGGCGTTCCTGTTCTCGTGCTGGGCGATCCGGCCCAGCTTCCGCCGGTCAAGGGCGGCGGTTTCTTCACCGAAGCCGACCCTGACGTCATGTTGACCGAAATCCATCGGCAGGCAGCCGAAAGCCCTATCGTCCGCATGGCGACGACAATTCGTGAGGGCGGCCGGCTCGACTATGGCGTCTATGGCGACAGCGAGATCATTCGGCGCGGCGAGGTCAGTTCCGATCTGGTAATGGGCGCGGACCAGGTCCTTGTCGGCCTGAATCGCACCCGCGCGGCCTACAATACCCGGATGCGCCAGCTTCACGGCCGCAAGGGTCCGATGCCCGAGGTCAGCGACACCCTCGTTTGCCTCAAGAACGACCGGAACAAGGGCATATTCAACGGCGGGCTGTGGACCGTCACCGAATTGCTCAAGCGTCGGCGCGGCCATCTCAACGATCATACCGTCCGCATGCACGTCACCTCACTCGACTTCGAGTCGACCGAGCCTGTCGAAGTGCGCGTGCGCAAGGAGTTCTTCGAGGGGCGCGGCAACGAGGTGCCATGGCGCGAACTGAACGGGCTCCAGCAGTTCGACTACGGCTACGCGCTGACCGTCCACAAGGCGCAGGGCAGCCAGTGGGACAATGTCGTTCTTTTCGATGAATCCGGTTCCTTTCAATCAGACCGCGCCCGGTGGCTCTACACCGGCCTGACGCGTGCGGCCGAGAAAATCACGGTGGTGATGTGATGGCATACGCAGCAACCACGAATGTCGCCGTCTCAAAGACCAAAGGCGAGATCGACGGACTTCTCCGAAAGCACCGTGCGGCCGGCTTTGGCATTTTCGAGGAAGCTAGCCGCGCTATGCTCGTTTTCGAAATGGCGGGGCGGAGAATAGTGTTCCACCTGCCGTTGCCGAACCAGATGGACAAACGGTTCATCATGACCGAGCGTGGCAAAACGCGGACGGCTGATACTGCGATGGCCGCATGGGAGCAGGCTTGCCGCTCCCGCTGGCGCGCGCTGTTCCTCTGCATCAAAGCAAAGCTGGAAAGCATCGAAAGCGGCATCGAGAGCTTCGAGGATGCGTTCCTCGCTCATATCCAGATGCCCGATGGCCATTCTGTCTCCGAGCATGTCCGGCCGCGCATTGCGCAGGCGTATGAGAGTGGGTCGATGCTGCCGCTTCTGCCGGCTCCGAAAGGCGGTGCATGATGGCCGACCTCCCCATCCTCTTTTCCGCGTCCATGGTCCGCGCCATCCTGCGCGAGATCGAGCAACCCGGCACCGGCAAGACGCAGACGCGACGGCTCTTGACCTCCGACTGTGACGCGCCGCCGGCATTGGTGCGTGACGGCGTCATCAGGGCATACGACGAGAATGAGCGGCCGTATCGGTGGCCGAACACGAAAGCCGTAGGCGACCGCCTCTACGTCCGCGAGCATTGGCGCGCGTGGTCGCAATATGATCGCATGTCGCCTCGGGAGATACCTGCCGGCGCGGACGTCCAGTATGTCGCCGATGATCCGTTGTCGCCATGGGATACCCGATTCAGGCAGGCGATGCACATGCCGCGATGGGCATCGCGGTTGACGCTCATCGTCACCGACGTGCGCGTCCAGCAGCTTCTCGATATATCCGAGGAAGATGCGCAGGCGGAAGGGTTCGCGGACGGCCCACTCGGCGATCCGATGCCGGAAACCGACATTGGCGGCGGATGGACGATATCCAGCCCCGGCGGATACGCCTCGGCGGCCGGCCATTTCCAAGTCTACTGGACGCTGCTTCACCCGGATTGGGACGGCTTCTCATCGCCTTGGGTTGCCGCCTACACCTTCAGGCCGATCCTCGGGAACATCGATCAGGTGCAGCCATGAAGGAAGGTCGCACGCCGTGCATCAACCCGCGCTGCAATCGCACCTTCAAGGCCGACGATTGCAACAGTGAGGTCGTTTGCGGCAAGTGCTTTCGCACGCTTCCCGAAACCGTTCGCAGGGAGCATCGCGGCTACTGGCGCGAGATCAGGAAGTGGGATCGCCGGATCAAGCGGACCGGCGATGAGTTGAAGATCACACGGATGCGCGCCATCCGCGACCGCATTTCGTGGCGGCTCAGCCTGCATTGGGATCGGGAGATCAAGCCGTTCTTCCTCGCACCGGAGAAACCGGATGGCCTCGATGCGTTTTTCGAGGAGGTCGGGCTATGATCCGGGCGTGCCACATGCCTGCGACCCTATGGACGTCGCAGCCCGCACAGACGTTTGTCGGCTGGAGCAGGAGGCGGGTAGCCGCCGTCTTCCAGCCACACCCGCACTATGGCAGCGCCAAGGAAGCCGAGGCCGTGAACGTGGGGCAGTCTGATCGCAGAAACCTGCAATGGCGTCGGATGCCACTCCTGCGGCCTGCGAGCAAGTTCAGGATGCATCTCACCCCAGAGCGCGTTCAGTATCCGCGATCTCATCCGATCATCTGTGCAATACGACCCGATATCCATGTCATCATTCTAGCGTTCCAGAATCCTTGGACAAGCGGGGTGCGGCCATGACACCGACCTTGGTCCACCGCTACGCCTTCGCGCTCCGCGAGGCCATCGAAACCCTGCTGGGCGACGCCGTCGGCGACTGCGAGGCTTGGCGCATCCGGATTGAGGGCGACGAGGTCGTCATTGACGTGATCGCGCCGGCGCCGGGCATCGCGCCGACCATGGACGATCTGACGTCTCTCGCCTCAAATGAAGCCACAAAAATTAACACGCAGGATCCTGAGCCGGAACTGAAAGGCGGCGCCCTCGCCCGCCGAGCGGCAATCACATGCAGCGAACGTGGCTTCTGGACCTTCCTGGGCGTCGCCAGCGCCGATGAGGCGAAGGCAGACATCTGCCGCCGCTGCGGGATCACGACGCGGAAGATGCTCGATCACGACGAGCGCGCGGCCGCGATCTGGGAAGACGTCATCGGCAAGTACCGGCTCTGGCTGGAGGGCCACGATGTAGAGCTATCCCCTGTGAATGACGGGGATAACGGGTATGGCTAAGCCTTCGGTCATACCGGTGGGTTGCTGGCCCGCCCGAATGCCGCCTGAAATCGCCGCTGGTTATGTCGGCGAGCGCTCCGCAGACGCGTTCCTGCGCCTTGTGGGGAAGGAATACCCCCATCCTGTCGTCGATGAAGGCACCGGCAAGGGACGGCGGCGGCTTTGGCTGAAAGCGGACCTCGACAGGCATCTGGGCATCACAAGCGCCGGCGGAGACCCGGAGCCGTTCTGATGGTGCCCTTTGAAATGCCCCGATACACGTCCTTCAAACGGCTCGCCAACGGCAAAACCGCATTCTACTGGACCTGCCCGACGCTCTATCGGAAGGCCGGATGCCCGTTCCTGTCGGCACCCCTCGGCACAAACCTTTCGCCGCAGGAACTGGAAGCCGCTGCCGCGATCTGGAATGAACGGCTGGAAGACTGGCGAAAGCAGAAAGACGGGGCAGCCGAAGCCTCTCACTCTCGCTACGGGACCGTCGACTGGATTGTCGACACCTACCTCAAGCACGATTCGTTTCGGGAACGCGTGTCGGAATACTCGCGGCCCGACTATCGCCGGGTTCTCGACCGGGTATGCGATCTGGAAATCAAGAATGATCGCGGGCAAACCGCGCGAGTTGGCGGCCTCAAAGTCAACCAGATTGGCGTTTCGACAGCCGAGAAAATCTACCATGCCTTCTCCGATACCGGGGCGGCCCGAACTTCAGAGAAGGTCGTGACCTATTGCAAAACGATGTGGAGCCGCATGCGCCCGCATCATCCGGATCAGTTTCGTTCCGATACGGCCAACCCTTGGGACGGCGTCACGATCCGGCGTCGCGTGAAGGCTGTGAAGGGTTTTGCCGACCGCGCCACCACCTACCGATTCGTGCATGGCGCCCTTGAGAAGGGAGCGCCGGAACTGGCTGCAGCGGCCGTGCTCGCCTTCGAATGGTTGATGCGGCCGTCAAATATCGGCGCTGGGTGGGCCGCCTGGACCGGATACCGGAGCGAATCGCACCCCGACAAGATCATCATCCGACACCGGAAGAATGGAGCCGTCGCCCTGCATCCACTCGAATATGTCGAGGAGGATGGAACCGTCGTCCCGCTATATGCCGACGCTGAGGCGATTCTCGCAAAGGTTCCGAGGCGCGGCATCTCGATTGTCGCAAAAGCCGACGGGACACTTTTTGGTGACGGCACCCAACTCTCTCAGCGCATCCGCGAGTTCGCCGACAAGCTCGGTCTCACGACTTTTACTCTGGACGCGGCAAGGCACGGCGGGATGACGGAACTGGAAGAAGCTGGCCTTACCGAAGGTGAAGGTCGGGTGCTGTCGAAACACAAGACGGCCACAGCCTATCGTGGGTACGCCAAAGAGACGGAAACCCGGGTGCTAAACGCCACCAAGAAGCGTTTCAGCCATTCTGAAAGCCTGAAAAAACCGAATAAAAACAACGCTGAAAAATTAGGAAAACTTGCCTAAATCTAGGGCCATATTCAGAATGGCCCTTTGCTTTCCTTACAGTTTTCCGGATTTGCAGTCCTCTGCGTAACCACTCCGCCACGAGGCCTCACGCTGTCCAAGCGTTCCAGCGGCCTCATTAGGTTAGGGTGTTTTCGCCGTCAAGCCGAACAGAGCCATTCTGGAAAATATCCTTTCGGCGCCCAAACCGGCCTGGAGCAAACATGCGCAAACGCCCGTTTCCTAGCGCCGCCGCCGCCGCTCCCACCACACGGCGAAGCGCCGCCGCCACCGCCGCACCAGCGCAAACTCATAGGAAAGCACCAGAAGCCCCAGGGGAATCATCCAGAAGCCGAGCACGGGCAGGAAGCCGAACAGACCGAACACGATCAGCACCACGCCTATGGCGACACGCGCGCGCCTCGACCGCGGCAGGGTGAACTCCTTGCCCAGCAGCGTGATCTTGCGCCGCGGAGGCCAGTCGCATTCGCTTAAGGGGTCGTCCTGAATCATACCACTCCATGGGCCTTGGCTGAACGCGACGGCGAATCCACCGCTTCATCGACGCGGTAACGCGCCCGCAAAGAAACTCGCCGCCGGACTATCCGTTCCAGGCCTTCCAGCCTGCGTGCGCAAGCCAATATGGCCATGCCGCTGCGACATTTCGAGCAGGCCTGTGCAAATGGAGTAAAAAAATGCAAATTGCTGCTTTGCAAAGCTGAAAGGGGTTTGCTATAGGCTGCCCCGTTCACGCAAGAGCCTGCTGTTCCCCGGTAGCTCAGCGGTAGAGCAACCGGCTGTTAACCGGTTGGTCGCTGGTTCGAATCCGGCCCGGGGAGCCATTTCATTTTTCATTTCCGCTTCTCTGCAAGCAGCCGCGCGAAAGCGCGGCGGGCGCCGCAAGGTGTCGCCGCCTGCTACAGCACACGGAAATAACAATCCTTTATTTTCAACGGGCTAGCCGAAATACCCGGCCGGCGGGTTGCGGGCGGGGGCTGCTTCCTTATCCTTTCGGTGCGGCATCCGCAGGGTGCCGCACCGACGAAAATAAAGAGATAGCAAGGAGGTGGATCGGGTGGCCGACACCGAAAATATCTTCGAGGAATTGCCGGACATGGATACGTTCGGCGGCCGGTTTTCCAGAGCTCTTGATGCATGTGACCTCGATGCGCGCGGGTTCGCGCGTCGCATCGGCGTCAGGACCGCGACCGTGCGGGCCTGGGAAACCGATCGCACCATGCCGAACTTTCATCGCCTGACCAAGATCGCCGGGCTGCTCGGCGTCAGCATCGCCTGGCTGCTGCATGGCGTGGGCCAGGGCCCCAATGAATCGGGTGCCGAGGCCGAATCTCCCGAGCATGTCGGCGAGCAGCTTGCCAAGCTGAAACTGCTGCATGCCGAGACCGGGCAACTTATTTCCCGGTTGCAGGGCGACCTCGACCGCATGGCGGCGGCCGGCCGCTGACGCGGGCCGGAGACACGACGGCATCCTGAAAACTAATAGTTGTCGGCGGCGGTGTTCACGCAGGTGACAAGTCGCCGCGACTAGGCTATGCATTCGTTCGTCGGGGGCCTAACGGCCTCAACTGTTTGCGGGAGAGAACAGCGCAAGGCTGTCGCCGAAGGGGAAATCGCCCGAAATCTCTCAGGCAAAAGAACCGTAGACAGGACGACACTCTGGAAAGTCGGGGCCTAACCACCCTGCGCCGAAGGTGTAAGTGCAGCCGACAGAGTTCCGGGTGCACGAGTCTCTCAGGCTTCAGACAGAGGGGCACGGAGGACCGCCGCAGCGGTCGGTTTCGTGTTGTTCTGGAGAAGTCATGGCAGGCGATGATACAAGGCACCTACCCCTAGAAGATCTGCATCAACAGGCCGGAGCGCGTTTTGGCGCCTTTGCCGGCTGGTCCATGCCGCTGACCTATCCGGCCGGCGTCATGAAGGAACACCAGCACACCCGCGAACATGCGGGTCTGTTCGACATTTCTCACATGAAGCTGTTCGAGCTTTCCGGCGCCGGTGCCGGCGCGCTGCTCGACCGCGCCTGCCCGCTCGATTCGGCGGCGCTGCCCCTGCTTCAGTCGAAATATTCCTTCCTGCTCAACGATGAAGCCGGCATCCTCGATGACGTGATCGTCACGCGGCTGGGCGACGACCGCTTCATGCTGGTGGCCAATGCCGGCAATGCGGCGGCCGACGAGGCGCATCTGCGCAAGCTTGCCGAAGGGCTCGACGTGGCCATCAATCCGCTGGAGCGCGTCTTCCTCGCCCTTCAGGGGCCGGAAGCCGAGGCGGCCCTCAACAAGGCCGGCGTCGAGACCGGGTCACTGTCCTTCATGCACGGCATGGAGCCGCGCGCCGACTGGTTCGTGACCCGCTCCGGCTATACGGGCGAGGACGGGTTCGAGATCGCCGCGCCGGAAAAGGATGCCCGCGCGCTGCTGGAAAAGCTGCTTGCCGACGAGCGGGTGATGTGGGTGGGCCTTGCCGCCCGCGACAGCCTGCGCCTTGAAGCCGGGCTGTGCCTGCACGGCAACGACATCACGCCCGACACCAATCCGGTCGATGCCGGGCTGATGTGGGCGGTGCCGAAGAGCGTGCGCGCAGAAGGCAATTTCGTCGGCGCGAAAGCCCTGCGTACCCTGATTGCCCGCGGCGCCGCCGAAAAACGCGTCGGCCTCAAGCCGGAAGGCCGCCAGCCGGTGCGCGTCGGCGCAGCCCTTTTCGACGCCGACGGCAATGCCGCCGGCCGTATCACCTCGGGCGGCTTCGGCCCCTCGGCCGGTCATCCGGTCGCGATGGGCTATGTGCCCGCCGCCCTGGCAGCCGTTGGAAGCAGGCTGTACGCCGACGTGCGCGGCACGAAAGTGCCGGTCGACGTGCATGCCCTGCCCTTCACTCCGCATCGCTACCGCAAAGGATAATTTCTCATGGCAACGATCTACTACACCGAAGACCACGAATGGCTGAGCGTCGAGGGCGACATCGCCACCGTCGGCATCACCGACTATGCGCAGGAACAGCTCGGCGACCTCGTCTTCGTCGAGCTGCCGGAAGCCGGCAAGAGCCTGAGCAGGGGCGACACCGCCGTGGTGGTGGAATCGGTCAAGGCCGCTTCCGACGTCTATGCGCCGGTGGACGGCGAAGTCGTGGACGCGAACGAAGCGCTCACCTCCGAGCCGGCGCTGGTCAATTCCGCCGCCACCGGCGACGGCTGGCTGTGGAAGATGAAGCTTTCCGACAAGTCCCAACTCGACGGCCTCATGGATGAGGCGGCCTACAATGCCCATATAGGCTGACAGGATAACATGATGACCACGGCACCCTACGCTTTCACGGATCGTCACATCGGCCCCGGCGACGATGACGTCCGCGCCATGCTCGCCCGGATCGGCGTCCCCTCGGTCGAGGCGCTGATCGACCAGGCGGTTCCGAAATCGATCCGGCTCAACCGGCCGCTCGACCTGCCGGCTGCGGCCAGCGAAGCCGAAGCTCTCGCCGAGCTTTCGGCCACCATGTCGCGCAACACGGTGATGAAGAGCTTCATCGGCGCGGGCTATCACGGCGTGCAGGTGCCGCCGGTCATCCAGCGCAACCTGTTCGAGAATCCGGCCTGGTACACGGCTTACACGCCCTATCAGGCCGAGATCAGCCAGGGGCGTCTGGAAATGCTGTTCCATTTCCAGACGCTGGTGGCCGAACTGACCGGCCTGCCGGTCGCCTCCGCTTCGCTGCTCGACGAGGCCACGGCGGTCGCCGAGGCCGTCGGCATCGCCGTTCGCCACCATCGCGACAAGCGCAGCAAGGTGGCGCTGGCCGGCGTTCCCCTGCCGCAGACGCTCGACGTGCTTCACACGCGGGCCGAACCGCTCGGCATCGAGATCGACGGCGCGACCATCGACGACAACACCGCCGCCCTCATCGTCTCCTGGCCGGACGCCAACGGCGTCTATGGCAACCACAAGGCCGCGATCGACAAGGCACGCGCGGCCGGCGCCGTGGTCGTCTTCGTCTCCGACCCGCTGTCGCTGACCGTCACCAGCGCACCGGCAAGCCTCGGCGCCGACATCGCCGTCGGTTCCATGCAGCGCTTCGGCGTGCCGATGGGCTTCGGCGGCCCGCACGCGGCCTACTGCGCCGTGTCCGACAAGCTCACCCGCCTGATGCCCGGCCGCCTCGTCGGCCAGTCGGTCGATTCACATGGCCGTCCCGGCTATCGCCTCGCGCTTCAAACGCGCGAGCAGCACATCCGCCGTGACAAGGCGACCTCCAACATCTGCACCGCGCAGGCGCTGCTGGCCAACATGGCGGCTGCCTTCGCGATCTGGCATGGCCCGGCCGGGCTCCAGGCCATCGCTTCGCGCATCCATGCGCTGGCCAACGGACTGGCCGTAGGCCTTGCCGCCGCAGGGGTGAAGGTTCTGGGCTCCAGCCGCTTCGATACCGTGACCGTCGAGGCAAAGGGCAAGGCCGAGGCCATTGCAGCCGAGGCTGAAATGGGTGATCGCCTGCTGCGCGTCATCGATGCCGACCATGTCAGCATCGCCTTCGACGAGACCTCGACGGAAGCCGACCTGGAAGCCATCGCCGCCCTGTTCGGGGCCAAGGCCAAGGCATCCAGCGCCAGCAGCCTCCCCGGCAAGCCGCGCGGCAGGGAATTCCTGACCCAGCCGGTGTTCCACGAAAACCGCTCCGAAACCGACATGATGCGTTTCCTGCGCAGGCTGGCCGACAAGGACCTGGCGCTCGACCGCGCCATGATCCCGCTCGGCTCCTGCACCATGAAGCTCAACGCAGCGGCCGAAATGATGCCGGTGAGCTGGCCGAACATCGCCAACCTGCACCCGTTCGCCCCCAAGGCGCATTCGGTCGGCATCCGCGCCATGATCGACGAGCTCGAGGCGTGGCTGGCCGAGATCACCGGCTTCGATGCCGTGACCTTGCAGCCCAACGCCGGCAGCCAGGGCGAATATGCCGGCCTTTTGGCCATTCGCGGCTATCACAAGTCGCGTGGCGAAGGGCATCGCAACATCTGCCTCATCCCCTCCTCCGCGCATGGCACCAACCCGGCTTCCGCCGCGATGGCGGGCATGAGCGTGGTGGTGGTGCGCTGCACGGATGACGGCAACATCGACATCGACGACCTCAAGGCCAAGGCCGAGCAGCACGGCGCCAATCTCGCCGCGCTGATGTTCACCTATCCGTCCACGCATGGCGTGTTCGAGGAAGGCGCCAAGGACATCTGCGCCATCGTGCACGGGCACGGCGGCCAGGTCTATTTCGACGGCGCCAACCTCAACGCGCTGGTCGGGCTGGCCCGCCCGGGCGACATCGGCGCGGACGTGTGCCACATGAACCTGCACAAGACGTTCTGCATCCCGCATGGCGGGGGCGGTCCGGGCGTCGGCCCGATCGGCGTCAAGGCGCATCTGCAGCCCTACCTGCCGGGCCACGTCGTGGAAGGTTCGGAGCATGCCGTGTCGGCCGCGCCCTTCGGCAGCGCCTCGATCCTGCCCATCACGTGGATGTATATCCGCATGATGGGGCCGGATGGCCTGAAGAAGGCGACCGAGATCGCCATCCTCTCCGCCAATTACCTCGTGGCGCGGCTGGGCAACCACTATTCGGTGCTCTACCGGGGTCGCGGCGGGCGCGTGGCGCATGAGTGCATCCTCGACACCCGCGTGCTCAAGGACCGCTCGGGCATCACCGTGGACGACATCGCCAAGCGGCTGATCGACTACGGCTTCCACGCGCCGACCATGTCGTTCCCGGTGGCCGGCACGCTGATGGTCGAGCCCACAGAGTCCGAACCGAAGGCCGAAGTGGATCGCCTGTGCGAGGCGCTGATCGCCATCGCCGACGAGGCGGCGAAGGTCGAAAAGGGCGAATGGCCGGCAGACGACAATCCGCTGGGCAACGCGCCGCATACGGCGGCGGAGACGCTGGCGGGCGACTGGGTGCACCCCTATTCGCGCATGGAAGCCGCCTATCCGGCCGGCAATGCCGATACCATCGTGAAGTACTGGCCGCCGGTGTCGCGCATCGACAACGTGGCCGGCGACCGCAACCTGGTCTGCTCCTGCCCGCCGGTTTCGGCATACAGCGACGCGGCAGAGTAAACCGCCCGCAGGACATTGCAAAAATCTCGGGAGGCCGGCGTTAAAATGCCGGCCTTCTGCCTTTCCGGACGGGTCCAACCCTTGCCCCGGCGGAAAATCGCCTGTATTGCCTGCATACGCTCCCGAACAGAACCGGAACCTCGGTCGCGCCCTGCTGCAAAGCGTGGCAAACTCTCAAGTGATTCGCAGCCTCCGCTCACGGACTCGCATGGACGACAGCAACGATCTTTTCGCCCGCATCGAAGACAAGCCTCAGCCGGTGCGCACGCCATCGCGACCGGCCGACCCGCTCGTGCAGGCGGCCCGCAAGGCCGCCGCTCCCGCGCCGGCCGCTTCTCCGCCAAAGGACAGCGGCGACGGCTACAGCGCCGCCGACATCGAGGTTCTGGAGGGCCTGGAGCCGGTGCGGCGCCGGCCCGGCATGTATATCGGCGGCACCGATGAAAAGGCGCTGCATCATCTGTTCGCCGAGGTGATCGACAACTCGATGGACGAGGCCGTGGCCGGTCACGCCAGTTTCATCGAGGTCGAACTCTCGGCTGACGGGTTCCTGACCGTGACCGATAACGGCCGCGGCATTCCCGTCGACATGCATCCGAAATTCAAGCGGCCGGCGGTCGAGGTCATCATGACCACGCTGCATTCGGGCGGCAAGTTCGACTCCAAGGTCTACGAGACCTCCGGCGGCCTGCACGGCGTCGGCGTGTCCGTCGTCAACGCGCTGTCGGAGGAGCTGGAGGTCGAGATCGCGCGTGGGCGCAAGCTCTACCGGCAGCGTTTCTCGCGCGGCAAGCCGCTGGGCGAACTGGAGCATCTGGGCGACGTCCACAACCGGCGCGGCACCAGGATCCGCTTCAAGCCGGACGACCAGATTTTCGGCAAGGGCGCCAAATTCGAGCCCGCACGCCTCTATAAGATGACGCGCTCGAAAGCATATCTGTTCGGCGGCGTCGAAATCCGCTGGAATTGCGATCCGTCGCTCATCGGCGAGAAGGACAACACGCCGGCCAAGGCCGAGTTCCATTATCCCGGCGGCCTCAAGGACTATCTGGCCGCCTCGCTCAACGGCGATTTCCAGGTCACGCGCGAAATTTTCGCCGGCAAGACCGAGCGTCAGGGCGGCCATGGCTCCGTGGAATGGGCGGTGACCTGGTTCGGCGGCGACGGCTTCCTCAATTCCTACTGCAACACCATCCCGACCGGCGAAGGCGGCACCCACGAAACCGGCTTCCGCAACGTGCTCCTGCGCGGCCTGCGCGCCTATGCCGATCTCACCGGCAACAAGCGCGCCTCGGTCATCACTTCCGAAGACGTGATGATCTCGGCCGCCGGCATGCTGTCGGTGTTCATCCGCGAGCCGGAATTCGTCGGCCAGACCAAGGATCGTCTGGCCACCGTCGAGGCGGTGCGCATCGTCGAAAGCGCCGTGCGCGATCCGTTCGACCACTGGCTGGCGGCCAATCCGCAGGAAGCCACCAAGCTGCTCGACTGGGTGATCCAGCGCGCCGACGAGCGCGTGCGCCGCCGTCAGGAGCGCGAGGTGTCGCGCAAGACGGCCGTGCGCAAGCTGCGGCTTCCGGGCAAGCTGGCGGACTGCACGCAGAACGCGGCGGCCGGCGCGGAACTGTTCATCGTCGAGGGCGATTCGGCGGGCGGTTCGGCCAAGCAGGCGCGCGACCGCGCCAGCCAGGCGGTGCTGCCGTTGCGCGGCAAGATCCTCAACGTCGCCAGCGCCGGCCATGACAAGCTGACCGCGAACCAGACAATTTCGGACCTGATCCAGGCGCTGGGCTGCGGCACCCGCTCGAAATACCGCGAGCAGGACCTGCGCTACGACCGCGTCATCATCATGACCGACGCCGACGTCGACGGCGCGCACATCGCCTCGCTGCTCATCACCTTCTTCTATCAGGAGATGCCGCAGCTCATCAAAGGCGGTCATCTCTACATGGCGGTGCCGCCGCTCTATTCGATCCGGCAGGGCGGCAAGGTGGCCTATGCGCGCGACGACGCCCACAAGGACGAGTTGCTGCGCACCCAGTTCACCGGGCGCGGCAAGGTCGAGATCGGCCGTTTCAAGGGTCTGGGCGAGATGATGGCGCACCAACTCAAGGAAACCACCATGGACCCGAAGAAGCGCACGCTGCTGCGCGTGGAGGTGCTCGACGAGGAAGCCTCCACCCGCGACGCGGTCGACGCGCTGATGGGCACCAAGCCCGAATCCCGCTTCCGCTTCATCAGCGAACGCGCCGAATTCGCCGAAACCGACGCGCTGGACATCTGACACCGCGATGCACGCCGGGACCAGAATGCGGGACCGGCTCGCAGGATTGATACGCACCACGCGCAGCGACTGGATTTTTGCGCTGCGCACCACGCTGGCGGGGCTGGTCGCGCTGCTCGTCGCCTATGCACTGGGGCTCGGCCAGCCGCATTGGGCGATGATGACGGTGTTCATCGTCGCCCAGCCGGTTGCCGGCATGGTGCTGGCAAAGGGCTTTTTCCGCTTGGCCGGCACGCTGGCGGGCGCGCTGGCCGCGCTGTTCTTCGTCCCGGTTTTCGGCGGCAATGCGTGGCTGTTCGTGGCGATACTCGCCCTGTGGATCGGGCTTTGCACCTGGCTTTCCTCGCTGCTGCGCAATCCGGAAGCCTATGGCGCAGCCCTTGCCGGCTACACCGCCCTGATCATCGGCCTGCCGGCCTTCACCGAGCCGCAGCTTCTTCATGAACTGGCGCTGACGCGCTGCGGCGAGATCATCGTCGGCATCGTCTGTGCGGGACTGAGCAGCCGGCTGATGCTGCCGCAACTCGCCAGCGAGGCCCTGAGCCTGCGGCTGGCCCGCTCCATCAACGATCTCGCGGCCTATGCAGCCGGAGCCTTTTCCGGCGCCGAGATCACAAAGCTGCGGGCGCTGCATCGCAAGCTGATCGCGGACACGCAGGCGCTTGGCGAGATGCGGGCCTATGCCCGGCTCGAAACACCGGGCCGGGCGAGCCGCGCGCAATCCCTGCGCCGCACGATCGGCCATCTTCTGTCGGCCATCTCAGCGGCCCGCATGCTGCATGCCCACGCCATGCCCGACAACAAGACGCTGCGGCCGGTAAGGGATGCGCTGAAATCGGTGGTGGACGACCTTGCCACCGACGGACTGGACGACACCGGTCCCTTCATCGCACGCCTGGACGATGTCGCCGCCCGGACATCCACCCTGCCACGCGACATGGGAACCGACGATCCCGTCGCGACCGCCTCGCGCTTTGCCCTGGCGGCCGAGTTCACTCACGCCTTGAAAGGCGCCTTGCGCGGCCTCGACATGCTGCGGCAGGAGCCGCGAGACAGACTGCGCACGCGCCGGCAACCCGCGTTGCTGATCCACCGCGACCGCCATGCGGCATGGCGCAATGCCGTGCGCGCCATGGTGGCGACCGCGCTCGTCGCAGCCTTCTGGCTCGAAACACAATGGTCGGCCACGGAAGGCACCGTCATCATCGTGGCGGTCGTTTCCAGCCTGTTCGCGGCGCGCCCCTTCCCGGTCAAGGTCGCATGGGGCTTCTTCAAGGGCACCCTGCTCGCGCTGCCCTTCGCCTTCGTGGTGGGCCAACTCCTCCTACCAGCCTTTCCCGGATTCTTCTGGTTCACGCTGTTCGCGGTGCCGATCCTGGTGCCGGCGACGCTGGCGATGGCCAATCCACGCCTGACCGGCGTGGCAACGGCCTTCGCCATCAACTTCCTTGCATTTCTCAGCCCGCATCAGGTGATGACCTACGATCCGGTGGAGTTTCTTGCCGGTTCCGTTTCCATCCTGATCGGGATTCTGCTTGCCATGGGTGTCTTCCTGGTAGTGCTTCCGGTCGACCCGCAGCAAACGGCGGAACGCATCGTGCGGGCCATGCGCGAGAATCTGGCGCGGCTGTGCCTGCATGAGCGCATTGCGCGGCGTTCCGCCTTCGAAAGCCTTGCCTATGACCGCATCAGCCAGTTGATGCCGCTGCTGCAAGGCAAGGGCAAGGACGGCGAAATCCTCATCGGCGGCAGCGTGGCGGCGGTGACGGCCGGGCTGGAAGTGCTGCGGCTGCGCAAATTGCAGCTTGGCGGCGCGCTGGCGCAACCGGCCAGGGATGCGGCTTCCAGGTTCCTGCGGGACATCGCGCGCGGCCTGCTCGTGCCGCCCTCCGGCCATCCATGGGACACGATCATCGCCAGGACCCAGCAGGAAGCGCAAGACATCGCCAAGGCCGGTACGACCGAGGCCTTGCAGGCAGCGGCGGCCATGCGCGTCATCGCGGCGGCGATCGAGGATCACCCGGCCTTCTTCAACCGCAGGGCGTGAAGCGTTCCGTCAGGCGGCGGCGATAGCCAGCGCGTGGCCGCGCGCGTTTTCGCGCAGCGCATCGAGATGGATGGATTTCACCAGCGTGGCCAGTTCACCTTGCGCGCCCTGCCCGCCGAGCTCCTTCAGCATCAGCCAGCTCACCTCCTGCACCCCGGCGACGCGCTTGCCATTGGCAACCTCTCGCCAGACCTTGAGCGCCCGCAGGATGACGGCGTGGGTGGCCTCGGTCAGGCCGGCGCCGGTGAGCAGCGCGCGCAACGCCACATCGTTGCCGGCGGCGAGAAGGGAAGCCACCCGCTGCTCGCTGCGGCGGGTCAGCACCACCAGCGCGCTGCCGAAGAAATCGATCTTACCATGCGCCACGGTACGAATGAGGAAGGACGCCGTGAGGTCGCCGCGCAGGCGCAGATGTTCCGCCAGCGCGGCATGTTCGTCGCCTTGCGTGCCTTCGATCAAGGTCAGCGAAGCCTTGATGCAGGCATCGCGCATCAGGCGCTCGGCCCGCGCAGCGCCCATCAGCGCCTGCACCAGGGGCGCCCCCTTCAACGTCTCGCCGAGCTTGACCAGCAGCATGTGTCGGCAATCCGCCGGCAGGCGCATGTCCGCGATCAGTGCCTCGCGCACCGCGCCGACATGGCCGAAGCGCTCGGCCATACGCCGAAAGCTCAGCGAGGCGATGTCGGCGCCGCAATTCTTCAGCAGCACCACGCAGGCATCGGCCTCGCCGATCTCGGCGATGGCGGCGGCCACCGGCATCGAGACCGACGGGCGGTCGGCCACCAGCTTCTGCGTGGCCACGGTGCCCGCCGCGACGCGGTCGATCAGGTCGGCATCGGTCAGCAGAGGCGAGCGCGCGACGACGAGCGCGGCCACTTCCGGCTGGTCCGCGGCAAGAGCGGCGATGACCTGCGGCGGGGCATGGCGGCTCATCGACAAGGCTTCGGCCATGGCCTGCCGGACCTTGGAGGACGGATCGTCCAGCAAAAGGGTGAGTGCCGCCTCGGCGGCGCACCGGTCCTCGAAAGGCAGGGTGTGCTGCACATAGGCGTTGGCAAGGGCGGCGGCGGCAGCGGCGCGTTCCGAAACCTTCGCCGTGCAGATCCACTTGAGGAAATGCGAAACAACCATCACTTGCGCCCAACCCCCGAAAGCCAGCCCCGGCTCTGAAATCCACGATAGGCCCGATGGCTTAATAAAGCGTTCACCATGTTTTCCCGGGCGTCTGCCGCTTGCAGCGCGCGCGGCAGGGTCCTATCAAAAGTGCAAAAGGAGGAGAGCGCCATGGCCGGATTGTATCTTGAGGAATTCGAGGTCGGGCATGTCTTTCGCCACGCGCTGCGCAAGACGGTGACCGAAAGCGACAACATGCTGTTTTCGGTCATGACGCTGAACCCGCAGCCCCTGCACATCGATTTCGAGTTCGCCTCGAAGACCGAATGGGGCCGGCCGCTGGTCAATTCGCTGTTCACTCTCGGCCTGATGATCGGCATCGCCGTCAACGACCTGACCGTCGGCACCACCGTCGCCAATCTCGGCATGAAGGACACGGTGTTCCCGCACCCGCTGTTCCACGGCGATACGGTGCGGGTGGAAACCACCGTGATCTCGGTGCGCAAATCGAAATCGAAGCCCGACCGCGGCATCGTCGAACTGGAGCACCGGGCCTACAACCAGCATGACGTTCTGGTGGCCAAATGCTTGCGTCAGGCGATGATGCTGAAGAAGCCGGTCTGATGCGGTCGCTGCTGTTCGTTCCCGGCGATTCGGAAAAGAAGCTGGAGAAGGGCTTTGCCTCCGAAGCCGATGTGGTGATCGTCGATCTGGAGGATTCCGTCGCGCCTTCCAACAAGGAGAGCGCCCGGCGCATTGCCGCAGAGTTCCTTGCCGCACGGTCGAAGATGCAGAAGCCGGCCGTCTATGTCCGGGTCAACGACCTCACGACCGGCCTGACGGATGCCGACCTTGCTGCGCTGGTGCCGGTCCGGCCGGCCGGCATCATGCTGCCCAAGTCGACCAGCGGCGCGGATGTCGAGCGGCTTTCGGTCAAGCTGCGCGTGCAGGAGGCCGAGCAGGAACTGCCGGACGGCGGCATCTCCGTCATCGCCATCGCCACCGAAACGGCCGCTTCCCTCTTCACCGGCGCGACCTATGCGGGCGCGAGCCAGCGCCTTGCCGGCCTGACCTGGGGCGCGGAAGACCTGTCGGCCGCCATCGGCGCACGAGCGGCGCGGGATGCGGACGGGCGCTATACCGACGTGTTCCGGCTTGCCCGCGCCGTCACCCTGCTTGCCGCCTCGGCGGCGGAAGTGGCCGCCATCGACAGTGTCTATCCGGATTTCCGCGATCTGGCAGGGCTGGAGGCGGAGTGCATCGAGGCCGAGCGCGACGGTTTCACCGCCAAGATGGCGATCCACCCGGCACAGGTGCCGGTCATCAACGCCGCCTTCACCCCCACACCCGAGGCCGTCGAACATTCGGCGGCGGTGGTGGCCGCCTTCGAAGCGGCGGGCAATCCCGGCGTCGTCGGCATCGGCGGCAAGATGTACGACCGCCCGCATCTGCGCCTGGCCGAGCGGCTGCTGGCCAGGGCGCGGGCGGCGGGCGTTACCGGCTGAACCTTAACCCTGCCACGGGCCTGAATAATCGGCATAGAGCGCGGCCGGATCGGGGCGCGGACGCTCCGGCGCCGTGCCTTCATAGCTGCCGATATGCACGAAGCCGATGACGCGCTCATCCGGCGCAAGCCCCAGGATCGCCCTGCCCTCCGGCACTTCGGAATACCAGTTGGTGATCATGTTGGTGCGGTAGCCCAGCGCGTTGGCCGCAAGGATGAGGTTCATCGCGGCCATGCCGCCCGACAGGAACTTCTCCCAATCGGGAATCTTGGGATGCTCCTTCGGCGTGGAGACGCCGCCAATCACCACCGGCGCCCGCGAGAAGCGGGTAAGCTCCTGATTGCGCCGGCCTTCCGGCAGCGGGCCTTCGCGCTCCTCGGCAAGGGCCGCCAGCTTGCGGCCGATCTCCTCACGCGCCTCGCCGCGATAGACGATGAACCGCCAGGGCGCCAGCCGGCCATGGTCGGGGACACGGCTGGCCGCGGCGATAATCTTCGCGATCTCGGCATCGTCCGGCCCGGGTGCCTGCAAATCCTGGATCGGCACGGAAGCTCTGGCCAGCAGGAAATCCATGATCGTCGCGTTCATCTTGCAATATCCCTGGAAAGGTCGGCGGCTGGGGTCGTGTCCCTCTGGAAGCGGCCCGGGCAGTGCCTGAAATGGGAAGCATCCGCGGTCGGGATGCAGTCGGGCCTTGAAATTGCCACCGCCTTGCGGTTCAAGGCAAGACATGTTTGCAGCGGCCCGCCGTCTTTTCCCGATTCCCATGGCCCCGGCCCCGATGGCCCCTATCTTCATGGGCATGCTGTGCGCGGCCATGGCGCTGCCGGCCGCGGCGCAGGAAGACGACGGGCTGGGAGACCTCAAGCTGCCCGGTATCTCCAGCTATGCCACGCCGCAAAGCGACCGTTCGCTCGCCACCAGTTCCGGCGGCACCGTGACGCTGAGCGCCCAGCTCAACGAAGGCGGCGAGGAGATCACCCGGGGCATGGTCTGGCGTGTGTTCAAGCCCGAACCGGATGCCGACGGCAAGCTGCCGCTGGTGGCCTCGGCGCAGGGCGGCACCTCGATCTTCGATCTGGAGCCCGGAAGCTATCTGGTCCACGCCTCCTATGGCCGCGCCGGCGCCACCAAGCGCATATCGGTCGGCCGGCAGGCCCAGCACGAAAGCTTCGTGCTCAATGCCGGCGGCCTGAAGCTCGACGCCACGGCAGCCGGCGGCGGACGCATCCCCCCGGCCAAGCTGCGCTTTTCGATCTACGAGGGCGACGGCGAGGACAGTGGCGATCGGGCACTCGTCCTGCCCAATGTTCAGCCCAACACCGTGGTGCGGCTCAAGTCCGGCACCTATCATGTCGTGTCGACCTACGGGTCGGTGAACGCCATCATCCGTTCCGACATCCGCGTCGAGGCCGGCAAGCTCACCGAGGCGACGGTGGAACACCATGCAGCCGAAGTCACGCTCAAGCTGGTGCGCGAGGCCGGCGGCGAAGCCATCGCCGACACCTCGTGGTCGGTGCTCAACGAGGCGGGCGAGCAGGTGAAGGAAAGCGTCGGCGCCTTTGCCCCCATGGTGCTGGCGGATGGCGACTACACGGCCATCGCCAAGAATCGCGACCGCATCTACCAGAAGGACTTCAAGGTCGAGCCCGGCCAGAACCGCGAAATCGAGGTGGTCGCCTCGGAAGCCTCGGCGGTCGATCCCGAAGCCGCCGACTGAGTGTTCACCGCATCTCGGCTTGCAAGAGCCGCCCCTGCATGACACATAGGTCCTGTTCTCAGGGCGGGGCGAAATTCCCCACCGGCGGTATGCGGCTCGAATAGAGCCGCGAGCCCGCGAGCGCTTTCCCCGCAGCGGGGAAAGGTCAGCAGATCAGGTGCGATGCCTGAGCCGACGGTTACAGTCCGGATGAAAGAGGACATGCAGGCGCCGCCGTTTACGCGGGCGGCAAGCCTTCATGTGATCGCCTTGGGTGACGTGTCTGTTGCTGAAAGGAGATCACATGACACAAGCCCACTCTGCTTTTTCCCGTCCCGTGCGCTACGCCTTCATCAAGGCCAACTGGCACAAGGACATCGTGGACCGCGCGCTGGAAGGGTTCACGCAGCTCATTCCCGCTTCCCAGGTCGATGTCTTCGATGTGCCCGGCGCATTCGAGATGCCGATGCTGGCCCGCGACCTTGCCCAGTCCGGCCGCTATGCCGCCGTCGCGGCTGCGGCGCTGGTGGTCGATGGCGGCATCTACCGGCATGATTTCGTGGCGCAGGCCGTGGTCGACGGATTGATGCGCGCCGGAATGGACACGGGCGTCCCGGTGCTTTCGGTGTCGCTCACCCCGCATCATTATCAGGAAACCGAGCATCACAACCGCATCTTCTCCGAGCATTTCGTGCAGAAGGGCCGCGAGGCGGCCGAGGCGGCGCTGATGATCGGCAAGACCCGCGCCCAGCTCGCGGCCTGACATTTCCATTCGAAAACGAGAACGGCGGCGGATTTCTCCGCCGCCGTTTTCGTTCGAACGCCTGTTGGCCCGTCAGGCAGCGCGGGCGCGCTTGAGGTCGGGCGGCGTCGCCTCGTCGGACAGCGAGGTCACGGCCTCGTCGAGTGTCATCGAATGCTGGTCGCGCGAACCGAGGCGGCGCATGTTGACCGTACCCTCCTCAGCCTCACGCTTGCCGCAGACGAGGATAACCGGCACCTTGGCAAGGCTGTGCTCGCGCACCTTGTAGTTGATCTTCTCGTTGCGAAGATCGGTTTCCGCCGCCAGACCCGCCTGCTTCAGCCGTGCCACGACCTGGCGCGCATAATCGTCGGCGTCGGAGGTGATGGTCGCCACCACCACCTGCAAGGGTGCGAACCACAGCGGCATCTGGCCGGCATGGCTCTCGATGAGGATGCCGAGGAAGCGCTCCAGCGAGCCGCAGATGGCGCGGTGCACCATTACCGGCTGCTTCTTCTCCGAATCCGCGCCGATATAGAAGGCCCCGAAGCGCTCCGGCAGATTGAAGTCCACCTGCGTGGTGCCGCATTGCCATTCGCGGCCGATGGCGTCGCGCAGCGTATATTCGAACTTCGGCCCGTAGAACGTGCCCTCGCCCTCGTTGATGCCGGTCTTGATGCGGTTGTCCTCGCGCGCCATTCGCGCCAGCGCGCGGCGCAGGATGTCCTCGGCGTGGTCCCATGCCGCATCGGTGCCGACGCGCTTTTCGGGCCGCGTGGCCAGCTTCACCACCACCTCGTCGAAACCGAAATCCTTGTAGACCGACATCATCAGGTCGTTGATCTTGAGGATTTCCGCCTCGAGCTGGTCCTCGGTGCAGAAGATGTGCGCATCGTCCTGGGTGAACGCGCGGACCCGCATGAGACCATGCAAGGCCCCCGACGCCTCATAGCGATGCACATTGCCGAATTCGGCAAGCCGGATCGGCAGATCGCGGTAGGACTTCAGACCATGCTTGAAGATCTGCACATGGCCGGGGCAGTTCATCGGCTTGAGCGCAAACACGCGCTGGTCGGCATCCGGATCGTCCGGATGGGTGAAGGCGTGGGCCGACTTCACCGCGAACATGTTCTCCTGATACCAGCCCCAGTGGCCCGATGTCTCCCACAGGCTCTTGTCCAGCACCTGCGGCGCATTCACCTCCTGGTAGTCGTCGCCGAGGCGGCGGCGCATATAGGCAATGAGGTTCTGGAACATCTTCCAGCCCTTGGCGTGCCAGAAGACGACGCCCGGCCCCTCCTCCTGGAAGTGGAAGAGGTCCATCTCACGCCCCAAGCGGCGATGGTCGCGCTTCTCGGCCTCCTCCAGCATGTGCAGATACTGGTCGAGCTGTTCCTGCGTCGCCCAGGCGGTGCCGTAGATGCGCGTCAGCATCGGGTTGTTGGCATCGCCGCGCCAATAGGCGCCGGCCACCTTCATCAGCTTGAAGGCGCTGCCGATCTGGCCGGTGGAAGCCATATGCGGGCCACGGCACAGGTCGAACCAGTCGCCCTGATAATAGATCTTGAGGTCCTGATCCTCCGGGATCGCCTCGACCAGTTCGACCTTGTAAGCCTCGCCCTTGTCGCGGAACACCTGCTTGGCCTTGTCGCGCGACCACACTTCCTTGGTGAAGGGTTTGTTGCGCTGGACGATCTCGCGCATCTTCTTCTCGATGGCGGGGAAATCCTCCGGCGTGAAGGGTTCGTTGCGGGCGAAGTCGTAATAGAAACCGTTCTCGATCACCGGACCGATGGTCACCTGCGTGCCGGGCCACAGTTCCTGCACCGCCTCGGCCAGCACATGCGCGGCATCATGGCGGATCAGTTCCAGCGCGCGCGGATCGTCGCGGGTGACGATCTCGACCTTGCCGGAGCCGCCCAGCGGGTCGGACAGATCGCGCAAGGCGCCGTCGAACGTGTAGGCGACCGCCTTCTTGGCCAGCGACTTGGAGATGGATTCGGCAAGTGCGGCGCCGGTCGTCGCGGCATCATAGTCGCGAGACGAACCATCGGGAAATGTGAGGGAAACGGAATTCGACACAGGTGTTCTCCTATCCAGTCCCGCAAACGAGCGCGGGTGGGTTGATGCCGGATGCGTTCGGCGGCAGCGGTGTCATAATCGGCGCAGCCACGGCCGTAAAGCCATGGCTGCATCAGGAGGCAGCACCGCGACGCTTTGCGCCGATCTCCCGATACCGCCAGGGCAGGAACCAGCGGAAACGCGGGGCGAGCTGTTCCGGCACGTTGTCGATGCCGTGCGTGCCGCCCGGCCCGCAGCGCAGGAACCGGAACAGGCCCATCCAGCCGCCGGCCCACAGGCCGTGGCGGGCTATCGCCTCGTAGGCATATTCCGAACAGGTCGGCAGGTGCCGGCAGGTGTTGCCGACGAAGCCGGACAGGGTGAGCTGATAGAGCCGCACCACAGACGTGCCGAACACGCGGCCCGGCGTCCTGCGCCACGGGCCGGGCCAGTTGCGCCCTCTCCGGGGGTGCTGCGGCGCATGTGAATGCCGGTGCGTCACGCTCCTGTCCCGTTTCGTGGCTCTGCCCTGCTCCCTCGCCCACAGATGCGATCTCGGTGCGCCGATTGCAATGCGGCCGATCCGCCGCGTCAAGCAGGCGTGAACAGTGCGTCGCCGAATGCTTCGGTTTGAACAGACGCTTCGCCCGCTCTATCTTTCGGTTCAACACGCATCCCGCCACAATCCCGGATCATGGCGCCGGCGATCCCCGACCGCCGGGCGACAGGGGTGCCCAACCATCGCCCCGGTGCGTTGCCGGACAGGAGGCTGACATGCCCGACACCATCGAACTTGGACTGGACACCTTCGGCGACGTCACGCTCGGCCCGGACGGCAAGTTGCTGCCCCAGGCGCAGGTGATCCGCAACCTCATCGACCAGGCCGTGCTGGCGGACCAGGTAAGCGTGGATTTCATCGGCGTCGGCGAGCACCATCGCGACGATTTCGCCGTCTCGGCGCCGGAAGTGGTGCTGGCGGGCATTGCCGCGCGCACGGAGCGCATCAAGCTGGGCTCCGCCGTCACGGTGCTGAGTTCGGACGACCCGATCCGCGTGTTCCAGCGTTTCTCGACCGTCGATGCGATCTCGAACGGCCGGGCCGAGGTCATCCTCGGGCGCGGATCGTTCACCGAGTCCTTCCCGCTGTTCGGATTCAAGCTCTCCGACTACGAGACCCTGTTCACCGAAAAGCTCGACCTGTTTGCCGCCCTGCTGAAAAATGGCCCGGTGACCTGGCAGGGGTCGGTGCGCCCGCCGCTTGCCGACCAGCGCGTCTATCCGCCGATCGAGAACGGCACGCTCAAGACCTGGATCGGCGTCGGCGGCAGCCCGGAATCGGTGATCCGCGCGGCGCGCTATCACCTGCCGCTGATGCTCGCCATCATCGGCGGCGACCCCAAGCGCTTCAAGCCTTATGCGGATCTCTACCGCGACGCGCTGGCGCAACTGGGGGCTCCCACCCTGCCGATCGGCGTGCATTCGCCCGGCCATATCGCGGAGACCGACGAGCAGGCGCGCGAGGAGCTTTGGCCGAGCTACAAGAAGATGCACGACCGCATCGGCGGCGAGCGCGGCTGGGGTCCCGTCTCGATCACGGCCTTCAATTCCGAGGCGGACATGGGCTCGCTCTATGTCGGCTCGCCGGAAACCGTGGCGAAGAAGATCGCCGCCACGGTGAAGGCGCTTGATGCTGCGCGCTTCGACCTGAAATACTCGTCGGGGCCGATGGAGCATGGGAAGATGATGCGCTCGATCGAGCTCTACGGCACCCGCGTCATTCCCATGGTGCGCGACCTGCTGGCGGACAGTTGAGGGGTCTTTACCGCCGGGCCGATCACGCGGCTTTTTCGGCCTTGGTCTTCTCGATCTGGTCGATGCAATCGACCACCGCGTCGAACACCAGCATGGTCGAGGCGTGGCGGGCCTTGTAGTCGCGCACCGGCTCCAGATATTTCAGGTCGTCGAACCTGCCCTGCGGCGGCGCGCCGTTTTCCTTCAGCATCTTCAGCATGGTCTCGCGCACGTCCCGCAGTTCCTGCGCGCTGGCGCCGACGACGTGCTGCGCCATGATCGACGACGAGGCCTGCCCAAGCGCACAGGCCTTCACGTCCTGCGCGTAATCAGTGACGATACCGTCCTGCATGGCGAGATCGACGGTGACGGTGGAGCCGCACAGCTTCGAATGCGCCTTGGCGCTCGCATCGGGCTTGTCCAGCCGGCCGATCCGCTCGATATTTCCCGCGAAGGCCAGAATTTTCCTGTTGTAGACGTCGTCGATCATAATTTTCCGGTCCGTCGCCGTCTGGCGAACAGCGATTGCCGCTTCCGCACTTTCAATCGCAGCGCCCGACCAATATATAATGGTGATGTTTCGGGAACGGCAAGGCACCATTGCGCGTCTATGTCGCCGGAACCCAGTCACGCCGCATTCGGGCCGTTTCGCGATCCCGTAATAGGCAGTGGTCCGTTCAACTCGTTCCTCCATCGAGGGGAACTACGGGAGACGCCTTTATGGACGCCGTCATCAAGAAGATCATGCCCGCCTCCGCGTATATGGAAAAGCCCGTCACCGACCGGCCGAGCCAGCAGGAAGTGGAAACTGCCGTGCGCACGCTGTTGCGCTGGACCGGCGACAATCCGGATCGCGAAGGCCTGGTCGACACGCCGAAGCGCGTCGCCAAGGCGTTCCTCGAAATGTTCAACGGCTACGACATGTGCCCGGCCGAGGAACTTGGCCGCACTTTCGAGGAAGTCGCCGGCTATGACGATCTCGTGCTGGTGCGCGACATCCAGTTCCACTCGCATTGCGAGCACCACATGGTGCCGATCATCGGCAAGGCCCATGTCGGCTACCTGCCGGACGGCAAGGTCGTCGGCCTGTCCAAGATCGCCCGCGTCGTCGACATCTTCGCCCACCGCCTGCAGACGCAGGAGGCCATGACGGCGCAGATCGCCAACGTCATCCAGGACGTGCTCAATCCGCGCGGCGTGGCGGTGCTGATCGAGGCCGAGCACATGTGCATGGCCATGCGCGGCATTCGCAAGCAGGGCTCGACCACGCTGACCTCGACCTTCACGGGCACCTTCAGCGACAATGCGGACGAGCAGATCCGTTTCATGACCATGGTGCGCGGCGGCCTGGTGCGCTGAGCGCGCCCCGCCGCCTTCACCGGTCCAATACCCAAGGAGAGCAGCCGTGACGGCGCTGACCTTCGCCCCTGCCCCTGCCGACAAGCAGGCCCTCGAACAGGAAGGCGCCGCCTTCACGCCACGTTTCGATGCCAATGGCCTTGTCACGGCGGTGGTCACCGATGCCGCCGACGACATGCTTTTGATGGTGGCGCATATGAACGAGGAGGCGCTGGCGCTGACGCTCGAAACCGGCATCGCACACTACTGGTCACGCTCGCGCAAGGCGCTGTGGAAGAAGGGCGAAACCTCCGGCAACATGCAGCACGTGGTCGAGCTGCGCACGGACTGCGACCAGGATGCGGTGTGGCTGCGCGTTAAGGTCGCAGGCCATGATGCAACCTGCCACACAGGCAGGCGTTCCTGTTTTTATCGAATGGTGGAGCTTCGCGACGGGAAGGCCATCCTTTCCGGTGATGGAAGCACCCCGCTGTTCGATGCAAAGGCCATCTATCTAAAGTCTGACTAACCCACTCGGAAACTTGCCCTTAAACTGATTCACCTTTTCGATACGGGACGGCTCTAGACTGAAACTGGGACAAGGGAGATCGTGATGCTCGAATGGGCGTCATTGCGCGGCAGGCCAGATGTCCGGGAAGCAAACGGGCTTTCCTCGGCAACCAGCACGGTCGAGCCCGCCCCTGCCCCGAACAAGGGCATCGCGCTTGCACTGGGCGGCGGCTGCGCCCGCGGCTGGGCCCACATCGGCGTGCTGCGCGCGCTGGACGAGGCCGGCGTCGAGATTTCCATGATCGCGGGCACCTCCATCGGGGCGCTGGTCGGCGGCTGCTATCTGGCCGGCAAGCTCGACGAGCTCGAGGATTTCGCCCGCAGCCTGACGCGGCGGCGCATCTTCGGCCTGCTCGACATCACCCTGCGCGGCAGCGGCCTGTTCGGCGGCCTCAAGCTCGATGCGCGGCTGCGCGAGCATCTCGATGGCACCCGTTTCGAGGACCTGCCCAAGCCCTTCGTCAGCGTCGCCTCCGAAATCCATACCGGGCATGAGATATGGCTCACCAAGGGCTCGCTGATCACCGCCATGCGCGCCTCCTATGCACTGCCGGGCGTGTTCGAGCCGGTCAACTGCAACGGTCGCATGCTGGTCGACGGCGCGCTGGTCAATCCGGTTCCGGTTTCGGTATGCCGGGCGCAGGAACAGCCGGCGGTGGTCGCCGTCAATCTCAGCTCCGACAATTTCGGCCGGGCCGCCGTCATCCGCCACAGTGCGGGCGAGTCCGGGGACGATAGGCTGCAGGCCGAACAGGCCATGCTTCCTGTCCTGTCCAGACAGCACTCGGCGCACGACGCCCGGCTCGGCATCACCGGCGTGATGGTGGAAGCGTTCAACATCATTCAGGACCGCATTTCGCGGGCGCGGCTGGCCGGCGATCCTCCGGATTTTTCGCTGCACCCCAAGCTCGGCCACATCGGCCTTACCGAATTCCACCGCGCCGGAGAGGCGATCCATCTCGGCTACGAGACCACCCTGGCCCATGCGGCGGAGCTGAAGCGGCTGCAAAGCGTGCTTGTCTGAAATCACCCGCCAAATGGAGGAGGATTGCTGGACCCTCCGGCATTCTCACAGCCGGGATTGAAGCTGCTGATCTCGCATATGCACTTCTGGATCTGCAAACGCTCGGCTTCAGACAATTCCGAGCATTGAACATCCGCCAGGGATTTTTTTCCGTCCACATTGACGGTGGTCCTGGAACGTGACGCATAGCTGATAAGGCCGGCGGTTATTCCCGTGGCCGTACCGTTCGCGATCGCGCCGCCGACGACCGCAGTCATGCCCGGCGACGAGCCGGTGGCCTGCGACACGAGCCGACTGTCCCGGTTCTTCCCATTGCCCAGACGGAAAGTCTTGATGTCGGTGACCACCGGGCTGGCCCCCGATTTATCCGCACCGATCGTCACCACATCCTGATATCGCGAGCCGTCCGCAAGCTGATAGGGGTCGAGCACCTTGGTTTCGGGCGCAGCGCATCCGGCCGCCAGCGAGCAAACCCCGAACAAAACTATCCGCAAACGCATCAGCCCCCGCATCATGTGCTTTGACGGACGCGACATGAGCCCCCTGCCCACGACGTCCAGATGCGGCGCAATCTAGAAACGGGTGGAAAGCCCGCAACCCCCAATTGGGGACCCCAGCCGCAGGTGCGGTTTCGCGCACGGCTGCGGAGAAGGCGGTAGCATCTTCAAAATCCGCAAGAAGCGTGTAACGGTAGGCGGCGCGGAATCATCGTTCAGGGGAAAACGATGGGGGCAGATCACCAGGAGGCTCTCGGGTCGCTGCTTGAGGCGGTGCAGGCTCCGGGACAATGGTCGCAGGCCTTGCGATCTGTCGCATCCAGCTTCCGTGCCGACCATGTGTTCGCCTATCTGGTCAGCCCCGACAACACACAGCCCTATACGTCCTCCGGAAGCAGGGAAATCCTGGAAAAGGTCGTGGCCGACAACTGGCACGAGCGCAACCCACGCATGCTTCGCGGCCTGCATCACGCGCGATCCGGCCAGGTCGGCATACTGACCGACTGGCGCCTGTTTTCGCCGGATGAGATCGCGCGCGAGCCGTTCGAGCAGGAATTCGCAATCAGGTTCGACTGCGTTCACTACGCCGGTTCGTTCATTCCCATCGACAGAGATTCGTTCCTCGTTCTCAGCATGGAGCGGAGCAAACGCCGCGGAGCCTTTCTGGGAGCCGAACTCGATGACGTTGCGCGCTTCATCGAAATGACGAACACGGCCCTCAGCTATGCCATTCGCGCGCAAAAGGCGGTGACGACCGGCCTGGTGGATTCGCTGAGCACCGAGAAAACCGCCTGGGCCTGGCTCGACGGCCATGCGCGGCCTTGCCACTACTCGGCCAGTTTCAATGCCATGGTCGGCCGCTTCTTCGGCAGCAGGAACGGACGTCTTGCGCCTCTTTGCGGAGATACCGACAGGTTCAGCTTTCTGGTTGCCATGGCCGCCGTGGGTGAGCAGATCAATATGAGTCTGACCGTTGCCAATCCGGCGAACCCGGCAGACACGGCTACGGTCAGGATCGTCCCGCTTCGAACCATCGCCCGCGACATGGCCTCCCGGGGCGACGTCCTTCTCTCGATCGAGATCAACCCGATACAGAGGCCGTCGATAGAAGACATCTTGACACGCGATTACGGGCTGACGAAAGCGGAAGTCCGGCTTGCCTTGCTGATCTCGGAAGGAAACAAACTGCGATCCGCGGCGGAGACGGAACGGATCACCTACGAGACGGCGCGGTCGCGGCTGAAGATAATCTTCAACAAGCTTTCGGTCGGCAGGCAGGCCGATCTCATCCTGAAGATGAGCGAACTTCTTAAAGGCTAGGCCGGAGCGGCGTCCACGATCCTGAACTGGGCGCTGCGATTGCCGTTCCAATAATTCGATGACAGCGAACCGGCCGCGTGGATCGTCGCGCCACGGCTCTTGAACAGGAAGTCGCCGAGCGCGGTGTCGGCCGCCCGGAAGGCGATGCCCTGGATGCGGCCGCCGCTTTCCGAGCGCAGTTCGGCCCTGATGTGATTGGCCCCGACCAGACGCGCATCGACCAGGCGATGGCGCGGCAGGGCGAAGACCGGCGCGACATGGCCGGTTCCGTAGGGCCCGGCCTTCTCAAGCGTATCCAGCAGTTGCAGCGACACGCCCTCAGCTGCGAGCGCGCCGTCGATGAGCAGGCTTTCCTGATCCTGCAGACGGAACACATCGGCGGCCGCGCGCTCCTCGAAGAAGGCCCGCAGCGCGCCGAGCTTCCCCTGTTCCACGGTGATGCCGGCCGCCATGGCGTGGCCGCCGCCCTTGACCAGCAAACCTGCCTCCACCGCCTCGCGCACCATGCGGCCGAGATCGAAACCCGGAACGGAACGCCCGGAACCGCTGCCGATGCCGTTCGCGTTGAAGGCAATGGCGAAGGCCGGCCGCCGCGCATGGTCCTTCAGCCGCGAGGCGAGAAGGCCGACAATGCCCGGATGCCAGGCCGGATTGGCGGTGACCAGCACCGCCGGCCCGTTGCCGCCGGCAAGCTCGGCGTCGGCCTCGGCGCGCGCCTCGGCCAGCATCACGGTTTCCATGGCCTGCCGTTCCTGGTTGAGGCGATCGAGCGTCTCGGCGATCGCCTGCGCCTCGACCGGATCGTCGGTCGCCAGCAACCGGCTGCCCAGCGCGGCATCGCCGATGCGCCCGCCGGCATTGATGCGTGGGCCGATGAGGAAGGCGAGATGGAAGGCGTTGATCGGCTCGCCGATGCGCGCGGCCTGCGCCAGCGCGGCGAGCCCGGCATTCGACTGCCGGCGCATAACCTGCAATCCCTTCACCACGAAGGCGCGGTTGACGCCGACGAGCGGCACCACATCGCAGACCGTGGCCAGCGCCACCAGATCGAGCAAGCCGAGCAGGTCCGGCTGGCTGCTTCCCGGCATGCGGGCGCGCAACAGTTTCGCGGTCTGCACCAGCGTCAGGAACACAACGCCGGCGGCACACAGATGCCCCTGTCCCGACAGGTCGTCCTCGCGGTTGGGGTTGACGACCGCCGTGTCCGGCGGCAGCGCCCCGCCCACCTGATGATGGTCGAGCACCACCACCTCCGCGCCCGCCTCCCTCGCCGCTTCGATGGATGAGGCGGAATTGGTGCCGCAGTCCACCGTCACGATCAGCGAGGCACCGCGCGACACCAGTTCGCGCATGGCGTCGGGGTTGGGGCCGTAGCCTTCAAAAATGCGGTCGGGAATGTAGATTTCGGACTCGACCCCGAAATGGACGAGGAAGCGCTTGAGCAGGGCCGAGGAAGCGGCGCCGTCGACATCGTAGTCGCCGAAGATCGCCACCTTCTCCTTGCGCGTGACGGCGTCGGCCATGCGGCTCGCCGCCCGCTCCATGTCGGTCAGCGAAGCCGGGTCGGGCAGCAGGTCGCGGATGGTGGGATCGAGAAAGCGCGCCGCATCCGCCGTCTGCACGCCGCGCCCGGCCAGCACGCGCGCCACGATATCGGGCACGCCGTGGCCCTGCGCGATCGCCAGCGCAATCATGTCCTGGCGATCGGTGAGCCTGTGCTCCCAGAAGATGCCGGTCGCCGAGCGCCGGACATCGAGGAAGAGACGCTTGTCGGCCATTATCGCTCGCACCCCTTGCGGGTCACGAAACCATAGGCCGACAGCTTCAGCACCGGGCTCAGAACTTGTCCAGGTCCTGATGGCGCGCCTTGATCTCGCGCACGGTACGCGAGGACGAACGCAGCACGATGGTATGCGTGGTGATGAAGTTGCGGCCGAACTTCACGCCCGACAGCATGTTGCCGTCGGTGACGCCGGTGGCGGCGAACAGCACGTCGCCGCGCGCCATCTCGTCTGCGCGATAGGCCTTGTTCGGATCGCTGACACCCATGCGCGCCGCGCGCTCGATCTTCTCCGGCGTATCGAGGATGAGGCGACCCTGCATCTGGCCGCCGGTGCAGCGCAGTGCCGCCGCCGCGAGCACGCCCTCGGGCGCGCCGCCGATGCCCATATAGATGTCGATGCCGGTTTCCTCCGGATCGGTGGTGTGGATGACGCCGGCCACGTCGCCGTCGCCGATGAGGCGAATGGCGGCGCCCGTGCCGCGCACGGCCTCGATCAGCCTGGCATGGCGCGGGCGGTCGAGGATACAGGCGGTCACCTCGCCGACCGGCACGCCCTTGGCCTTGGCAAGGCGGGCGATGTTCTCGGCCGGCGGCGCATCGATGTCGATGACGTCGGCGGCATAGCCGGGACCGATGGCGATCTTGTCCATGTAGACGTCCGGCGCGTTGAGCAGGCTGCCCTTCTCGGCCAGCGCCACCACGGCCAGCGCATTGGGCAGGTTCTTGGCGCAGATGGTGGTGCCTTCCAGCGGATCAAGCGCGATGTCCACCGCCGGCCCCTTGCCGGTGCCGACCTCCTCGCCGATGTACAGCATCGGCGCCTCGTCGCGCTCGCCCTCACCGATCACCACCGTGCCCTTGATGGCGAGGCGGTTCAGTTCGGTGCGCATGGCATCGACGGCGACCTGATCGGCGGCCTTCTCGTCACCGCGTCCACGCAGGCGGGCGGCTGCCACCGCCGCGCGCTCGGTAACGCGCACCAGTTCCATGGTCAGAACCCGGTCGAGGCCCGCGCTGATCTTGTCTGCCGCATTCATGATCTTGCTCAATCCCTTTTGCCGTGCTCCATCCCGGAGCGTCATCCTCTTTTGTCAAAGGCGCATGGCAACGGCAAGCCCCGCCGCGGCCCTCGACAAAAAATCAACAATATCAATCGATTGAAAGCAGATCAGAGTATTTCCGCTTTTCTTCGAATCGCGAAGACACTCTAACTATCCATTTTGACGCAATTCCGGACGCAACCGCGCCGCACATGTGCCGGAATTGCCCTATTCGGCTCGTTCGATCCGGATGACCTGCGGCTTGTCGACCAGATGGCCATCCTGCGTGATGCCTTCGACCGCCTGGCGGACCGCCGCTTCCGAGGTCTCGTGGGTCACGAGGATCACGGTCTTCTGGGTTTCAGGGTTGGCGCCATTGGCGTGCTGGACGATGGATTCCAGCGAAATCTCGCTCTCGGCCATGCGCCTGGCGACGGCGGCGAACACGCCAACGCGGTCGTGGACCGTGAGGCGGATGAAGTAGCCGCCGGCGTGGGAGCGCATGCGCGCCTTCTTGTAGGGCTGCAATTCCTTCGCCGGCCGGCCGAAGACCGGCCCGTGCTGGAAACCGGGGCGGCTCTTGGCGATATCGGCAATGTCGCCGACAACCGCGGACGCCGTCGCGTTGCCGCCGGCCCCGGGGCCGGACAGCAGCAATTCACCCAGAATGTCGGTCTCGATGGCAACCGCGTTCGTCACGCCATGCACCTGCGCGATGACGGAAGCCGTCGGCACCATCGTCGGGTGCACGCGCTGCTCGATGCCGCTTTCGGTGCGCAAGGCGACGCCCAGCAGCTTGATGCGGTAGCCCAGCTCGCTGGCGGCGCGGATGTCGGCCTGGGTGATGTTCGATATGCCTTCCAGGTAGATGTCGTCGGGAGCGATGCGGCTGCCGAAGGCAAGGCTGGTAAGGATGGAGAGCTTGTGCGCCGTATCGTTGCCTTCGATGTCGAAGGTCGGGTCGGCCTCAGCATAGCCCAGCCGCTGCGCATCCTTCAGGCAGTCCTCGAAGGACAGACCCTCGGCCTCCATGCGGGTGAGGATGTAGTTGCAGGTGCCGTTGAGGATGCCGAACACGCGGCTGATCGTATTGCCGGCCATGGCCTCGCGCATGGTCTTGATGACCGGGATGCCGCCGGCCACCGCCGCCTCGTAGTTGAGCAGGATGCCCTTCTCTTCCGCGATCTCGGCCAGCGCCACGCCATGGCGGGAAAGCAGCGCCTTGTTGGCAGTGACCACATGGCGGCCGGCTTCCAGCGCGGCGATCACGCTGGCCCGGGCCGGGCCGTCCTCGCCGCCGATCAGCTCGACGAACACGTCGATGTCGGCGCTGCGCGCCAGTTCCACCGGATCGTCGAACCATTTGGCGGCGGAAAGATCGATGCCGCGGTCGCGGGTCGCATCGCGCGCCGAAACGGCGGTCACGGTAATTTCACGGCCGCACTGGCGGGTGAGTTCGGCGGCCTTTTCCGCCAGAACCCGTGCGACCGAGGCACCCACGGTGCCAAGGCCGGCTATTCCAACGCGCAATGCTTCAGCCATGAGAGGCTCAGTCCCTTCTTCAAAAAATGTAAAATGCGGCGGGGCTGTCAGCGGTTGGCCGAAAGCGGAACCACATTGTGGAGTTGCGCCGCATCCGTGGAGAGGAAGCGCTTGATGTTGCGCGCCGCCTGGCGGATGCGATGCTCGTTCTCGACTAGCGCGATGCGCACATAGTCGTCGCCATGCTCGCCGAAGCCGACGCCGGGCGCGACGGCCACGTCGGCATGCTCGATCAGCAGCTTGGAAAATTCCAGCGAGCCGAGATGGCGGAACTGCTCCGGGATCGGCGCCCAGGCGAACATGGTGGCCGCCGGGGCCGGCACGGTCCAGCCGGCGCGGGTGAAGGAATCCACCATCACGTCGCGGCGCTTGCGGTAGACCTCGCGCACTTCGGCGATGTCGGCGCCATCGCCGTTCAGCGCCGCCGTCGCCGCGACCTGGATCGGGGTGAAGGCACCATAGTCGAGATAGGACTTCACCCGCGTCAGCGCCGCGATCAGCCTCTCGTTGCCGACCGCGAAGCCCATGCGCCAGCCGGGCATGGAGAAGGTCTTCGACATGGAGGTGAACTCGACCGCGCAATCCATCGCGCCCGGCACTTCCAGCACCGAAGGCGGCGGGTTGCCGTCGAAATAGATCTCCGAATAGGCGAGGTCGGAAAGGATGATGATGTCGTTCTTCTTCGCGAAGGCGACCACGTCCTTGTAGAAGTCGAGCGAGGCGACCAGCGCCGTCGGGTTCGACGGATAGTTGAGGATCAGCGCCAGCGGCTTGGGGATCGAGTGGCGCACGCCCCGCTCCAGCGCCGGGATGAAGCCGTCATCGGGCTCCACCTGCATGGAGCGGATGACGCCGCCGGACATGATGAAGCCGAAGGCGTGAATCGGATAGGTCGGATCCGGGCACAGCACCACGTCGCCGGGCGCGGTGATGGCCTGCGCCATGTTGGCGAAGCCTTCCTTGGAGCCGAGCGTGGCGACCACCTGGGTGTCGGGATCGAGCTTCACGCCGAAGCGGCGCGCATAATAATTGGCCTGTGCCCGGCGCAGGCCGGGAATGCCGCGCGAAGAGGAATAGCGATGCGTGCGCGGGTCGCGCACCACTTCGCACAGCTTGTCGACGATCGCCTTCGGCGTCGGCAGGTCCGGATTGCCCATGCCAAGGTCGACAATGTCGGCGCCACGCGCCCGGGCGGCGGCCTTCAGACGGTTGACCTGCTCGAACACGTAAGGCGGAAGGCGGCGAACCTTGTGAAACTCTTCCATGGCAATTCCAGCGATCGCAAACCGTAAAATTCAGGTGGCGCGGTATAACCCTATTTGCAGGTCGGGTCGAGGGCGGGATCGCACTTGCCTTCGATCTCCCTGAGCGTGTCCTTGGCGTGGGTGGCGCCAAGCTTGCGCAGGGCCGCGCTGTCGTTTCGAGCACCCGCCGCGCGTCCCGGATTCTGGGCTGTCCTGCGGTCGGCCTCGAGCGCCGCGAGCTTGGCTTTCGCCTCGCTATCGGTGAATTGCGGCGCCGCCTGTCCGGGCTTGATATTGAGGTTGGGGAAGGTCCCGGTATCGCGCGGACCGACCACATTGCCGGCGGCAACGGAAGACGCGGGCGACTGGCTGTCGGCGGCCGGCCCGCCGGCGCAGGCCGAAAGCGCCAGCAGCATCGCGGCGGCGGCCATCGTGAAGGAGAATTTTGCGCTCAAATCCGCCGCTTTTTCGATACCAGTTGTCATCTTGAATCCGTGAAATCCGGAATAGACCGTGTTGGACCCTATCCGCTCACTCATGATAGCATGTCAACCGTAAGGGCCAGGGAGGAATTGCGCGACCATGTCCGAAAAAGCGGGCCAAGGCAAAGGCGAAAGTGACGCCCACTCCTCCATCGACCAATATCTGGTGAAGGACCCGGAGCTTTTCGCCATAAATCTGGCGCGCATGATCGAGCAGGCCGGCAAGGCCGCATCCGCCTGGGTGGAGCCGCGCGAAAAAGGCGAGTTGCGCGATCATATCGCCGAGCCGATGGCCGACATGGTGAAGACCTTCTCGCGGCTCGCCGAATACTGGCTGTCCGAGCCGCAACGGGCGCTGGAAGCGCAAACGCGGCTGTTCGCCGCCTATATGAATGTGTGGACCCGAGCCATCCAGCGCCTGAACACGGCACCCGACGCCGCGCCGGTTGAAGATGCCGTGAAGCCCGAGCGCGGCGACAAGCGCTTCCAGGATCCCGAGTGGGGCCGCAACGCCTTCTTCGACTTCCTCAAGCAGACCTATCTGGTGACCTCGAAATGGGCCTCGGACCTGGTGGAGCAGACCGAGGGGCTGGACGAGCACACAAGGCAGAAGGCCAATTTCTACGTGAAGCAGGTGTCGGCGGCGATGTCGCCGTCGAATTTCCTGTTCACCAATCCCGAGCTGTTCCGCGAGACCATGGCCTCCCACGGCGAAAACCTGGTGCGGGGCATGAAGATGCTGGCCGAGGACATCGCCGCCGGCAAGGGCGAGCTGAAGCTTCGGCAATCCGACTACACCCGCTTCTCGATCGGCGAGAACATCGCCGTGACCCCCGGCAAGGTGGTGGGTCGCAGCGACGTGGCCGAGATCATCCAGTATTCGCCCACGACGGAGAAGGTGCTGAAGCGGCCCCTGCTGATCTGCCCGCCATGGATCAACAAGTTCTACATCCTCGACCTCAACCCGGAGAAATCCTTCATCCGCTGGGCGATCGAGCAGGGTCACACCGTGTTCGTCATCTCCTGGGTGAACCCCGACGAGCGCCACGGCGCCAAGAGCTGGGAAGCCTATATCCGCGAGGGCCTGCAATACGGGCTCGACACGGTCGAGAAGGCGACGGGGGAGCGCGAGGTCAATGCCATCGGCTATTGCGTGGGCGGCACGCTGCTGGCGGCCGCGCTCGCGCTGCTGGCGCAGGAGGGCGACGATCGCGTGCGCTCGGTCACCTTCTTCACCACGCAGGTCGACTTCACCTATGCGGGCGACCTCAAGGTGTTCGTGGACGAGGATCAGGTCAGCGCGCTGGAGCGCGCCATGCGGGAAAAGGGCTATCTGGACGGCACGCGCATGGCGACGGCCTTCAACATGCTGCGCTCCAGCGACCTCATCTGGCCCTATGTCGTCAACAACTATATGCGCGGCAAGGATCCCCTGCCCTTCGACCTGCTCTACTGGAACGCCGACTCCACGCGCATGACGGCGGCCAACCACTCCTTCTATCTGCGCAACTGCTATCTGGAGAACACGCTCTCGGCCGGACGCATGGAGCTTTCGGGGCGGACAATCTCGCTCTCCGACATCACCATTCCCATCTACAATCTGGCCGCCAAGGAAGACCACATCGCCCCGGCGCGCTCGGTATTCCTGGGCTGCAGGTTCTTCGGCAGCGACGTGGAATATGTGATGGCCGGGTCCGGCCATATCGCCGGCGTGATCAACCCGCCGCATCTCAACAAGTACCAGTACTGGACCGGGGGCAAGCCGCAAGGCGAATTCGACGCCTGGTTCGCCAAGGCCAAGGAAACGCCGGGCTCTTGGTGGCCGCACTGGCAAGAATGGATCGAAAGACAGGACGGCAAGCGCGTTGCCGCCCGCGTTCCGGGAGAGCAGATTCAGCCTCTGGGTGAGGCGCCGGGTACATACGTACGGGTGCGTGTGTAACATTCTGTAATGTCTGGTGAGTTGACGACCGGCGCGAAGCGGGTGAAATGGCTCCGTCAACTCTCTGGTAATCTTATTCTGTCGATAGTCGCTGAATTCTCAGCAAGGTTGCCGATTTGACACAGGTCCCGTTTGCGAACCGGGGGACACGATCAAGTCGACGCTGACGCCACAACGCCTGCGTCGATGCGATATCGGACGGAAAGCAAGGGAGTTTTGTTTTGAAATCAGCAGGATCGCGCCTCGCAAAAGGTGAATGCCGTCTCATAACGGCTGCCCTCCTGTCCGTCCTCCTTGCTTCCTGCTCCTCGACCGGCGACCCGGCACTCTCCGTCGGCATGCCCGGCTACAATGCCGCTGAGCTTTCGTCTGCCTCGACCTCGACACCGTCCTTCGCCGCCGATTCGGATGCTTCGGTTTCCACCGAGCCCCAGCAGCTCATGAGCGCGGAGGGCGACACCGAATTGCCCGATCAGGTGGCCTTCATGCCGGCCGCCAAGCCCGGCGCTTCCCTCACCGCGCTCGCGGCGGTGGATGAAGAGGCCCAGAACACGCTGCAGGCACAGGCCACGGCGCTGGGGCAACCGGCCTCCGCGGAGGAAAGCCAGCAGGCGGCCGCCCCTGCTCCGGAAACCAAGCCTGAGGCGCCGGCCGTGCAGACGGCTTCCGCACAGGCGGACAAGCAGCAGCCGGCGGAATTCTTCGTGACCGCGACCGATCCCGCACCCCAGGCGGAAGCGCCCAAGAAGAAGGGCTTCCTGGCCTCGTTCTTCGGAGCCTCTTCGGCCTCAGCCGCGCCGGCCGCGAAGGCAAAGCCGACCGTGCAGCAGGCCAAGCCCGTCGCCAAGCCGGTGGTGACGCTCGCCTCGGCAGAGCCGCCAAAGCCGATCATCGCCTCGGCGAATGTCGACCGCAGCAAGTTTTCGGAAGATTCTCTTCCCGGCGTCCGCCAGAACGCCCTGTTCGAGATCAAGCGCAAATCCGGTGTCGACGACGACAGCGACATCGACCTCAACGAGGACGAAGGCTTCGGCTCCTATCAGGTCGCATCGGCCGCCGGCCTCGCGCGCCTCGCCCCCAACGGCCTCCTGAAGCAGACCGAAAGCGTGGACGTGGCCTGTCTCAAGCCCTCGCTGGTGCGGGTGCTCAAGACCATCGAGAATCACTACGGCAAGAAGCTGGTCGTCACCTCCGGCTATCGCGACCCGAACCGCAACAAGCGTGCGCGCGGCGCCAAGAACTCGCTGCACATGTATTGCGCGGCCGCCGATATCCAGATGCCGGGCGTCAGCAAGTGGGAACTGGCCAACTATCTGCGCTCCATGCCGGGCCGCGGCGGCGTCGGCACCTATTGCCACACCGATTCGGTTCATGTGGATGTCGGCCCCGAGCGGGACTGGAATTGGCGCTGCCGCCGGCGCAAATAGGCCCCTGTTCCGCGGTTTCCGGGGCCGAATTGACCGATCCGGTCCCCCTCGAAATCATTTCGAGAAAAAAGTTGTCGCAAGGCAGGTTGATGGGTTGCCCGTTTCGCACAACCCAACTATATACCGCCCTCATCTGAGCGCGCCCATCGTCTAGCGGTCAGGACGCCGCCCTTTCACGGCGGAAACAGGGGTTCGATTCCCCTTGGGCGTACCAGCATTTTCAGGCAGTTCTCCACAATTCCTGAAGTCCGGCATCAGCATCGCTGCGTGCCCGACAATTGGCCTGCGTAACACGCTTTTGCAATTCGTCATTGGCACCCCGGCACCGGCGATGCGATTTAGTGGGGAGCGGCGAACCTTCGGGCGAGCTTGCGGGGGCGGTATCAGGCAATGCTCCTTCGGGAGCGCCGCCCTTTCATACCCCTTCCCCAAAGCGCATCGATTGATCCGGCAGGCACCCGTGCTATGGTGGCACCGGCGGGTTCCGAAAGACGGGTTGCAGAATTGAGCGGAGCGGATCAGGTCAGCGGTCGGCAGATCGCAGCCGGCAGGGTTCTGGCAGGCGTGGGGCAGGAGAAGCTCGCGAAGCTGGCCAGCATTTCCGTCACCACGCTGCGGCGCATGGAATCCAGCGAAGGGCCGGCCAGCGGCCTTCCCAACAATGTGCGGGCGGTCAGAAGCGCGCTGGAGAAGCTGGGCATCCGCTTCATTCCCGAAAACGGCGGCGGCGCGGGCGTGCGCCTGAAATTCAATTCGTCCGAGGTCCGGCGGATCGCCACGCTGGAAAGCGAAGGCGGCATCGTCGGCGAAGACGACTTCTGAGCCATCCCGACATTTTCCCCCGCGCCGGGCATCCCCGGCGCAGCCATGCATATTGCAGAAGGAACAGGCATGACCGACACCGTGGTTCGCGACAGCAACGGCAATCAGCTCAACGAAGGCGACAGCGTGACCCTGATCAAGGACCTCAAGGTCAAGGGCACTTCGGAGACGATCAAGCGCGGCACTTTGGTGAAGAACATCCGCCTGAACGGCAACGCCGGGGAGATCGAGGCCAACACCAGACAGGTCAAGGGCCTAGTGCTGAAGACCGAGTTCGTCAGGAAGGCCTGACCGCGCCCGCAGGCCCACGGGAGCGGCCAGCCACTTTGTGGAACTTGTGCAAGAAGCCCGGCGACAGCCCCGGATTAACCGAACTTTGACTCTCCTGTCCCATATCGGGAAGCATGAGCCAGAGTGACGAAAAACAGGTTCCCCGCCGCTGGGAAACGCTTATCTGCCTTGCGCGCGTGGGTGTGCTTTTCGCCCCCGCCTTCGTCGGCCTGCTGGCGCTGGCCATTCTCTCGGCCCGGGAGCCTGCGAAAACCGTTCCGCATGGCATAGACCCCTTCATGACGGGCTCGACCCACCGCTAGGGCAGCAAGCATTCTAACGACCCGGCCCGTTGCTCCAGCTTGGTTTCCTTGGCCGCATTTGTGCAACGCCAGACGATTCCGTCTGGCTGCAAATGCTCGAGGCCCTTCGCGGCTTCAGGCGGTGCCGTCTCGCTGGCATATGTAGCTGCCCTGAAGCTCGGCCTGGACGGCATCCTGAAGGCCGAGGATCTCGGTGCGGATCGCATCGTCGCCCAGCCCGGATCGCCGCAGTTCGGCAACGATGCCGGCGATGCGCTCGCGCCAGAACAGATTTGCAGCCGGGCCGTGCACGACCTTGAGGTCGTCCACCATGGAACGGATGAGCCGGGTGCGGGAATGAAGCGGGAAAGGAATCAAGTCAGCCATGGCGGCATGCTTGAACTGTCATGGTTTACAGTTGGTGAACGCGATGCGTTTCTTTGTCTTCAGGATCGAAACACCCGCCAATCTTGAAAGCGTCACATAGGGTTAACATATCTGTTGTAGGCGGGTGCTGCTTGGTGCCTGCCTTTTTCTTCAACCGAAAGCTCTTTGGATTCAGGAGGACCTGATGAGCACAAGGACGTTCGACAGTCCCGTTTTCGTGAAGAATGGCGACCGCCTCGTGCAGGAAATCGCATGCCTCGAGGATGCGCTCGAATTCCTGTACGACTGGCCCAGGAACAGGCGCGGACCGATCCATGCCACGGCCCTGAGGGCCTGCCAGAAGGCATTCGAGACCGACTATCCGCTCAGCGCGGCGCGCAGCGCCTTCGTCGGATTCGCCAAGTCCTGCCGTATCCTGGAGGATATCAGCACGGTCATGCCATGGGTGCATACCGCGAGTTCCTCGTCCGGCGGCATTCGCACCTGACGAGGCGACGGTTCCCCGGCCCTGCCGAATCCCGAATGATCAGAGCTTGGCGGCGCGCAGCACCTGGTTGATGCGAGACTGCCAGCCGGGGCCGGTGGCCTTGAACTTGGCGATCACTTCGGGATCGAGCAGATTTTCCATGCGTATCCCCTCGGGCGGCGGTGGCGGGCGACGCCAGCGCCGCCTTTCGTCGATGGCGTTCAGCACGTCGCTGGCCGAGCGCGCCTCGCTTTCCGAAAGGCTGCACAGCACCCTGTCGCCGAACACGGCCGGCGTTTCGTCTTCGCCATCCCACACGGTCCACAGGTTGGTGGGGTCAATGACGATACTGAATCGTTTCTCGCGAATCGACATCTTGCTGCTTCCGGTATGCGCCCCGACAGCAGGTTGTTTTCGATTCCTATCGCTGGAAGATTAATATGAACAGCGAGATTGTATTCAAATAAATATCTGTTTTTATTAAATTTTTATGCGTTCAGCCGAACCTCGGACGGATGCTTTCCGCGCGGGCTTCTCCCGCTCAGTTGAAGCGCGGCAGTGCCTCGGCCGCGCTCGTTCCCGGCATGGCCGCATCCCGGGCGAGAAGGCCGCTGACCCGGCAGAACGCCGTCAAGGCCCGGCACGCCTCCTCGGTCGGCACGACATCGACGCTGGCGCCGAAGCAGGCGTCGAACGCCGCCTGGAAAAGCGGCCCCTGCCGGCCCACCGGCCAGTTCTGAAGAAAGTCCAGCGCCTGCTCGATGCCGTAGATTTCCTCGACCGGAGCACCGGCCGACGGCGAAATGCGCACCGGTACCGCGAATTGCAGCCTGTCCATTTGCATGCCTCATCGGAATAGGGCGACTGCGGAACGGTCTTCGTGCCAATGGCCGGCCCACGGGCCGCCGCAATTGCCCTGCCTTGCACTTCGATTGTGTCACCAATGCGATTCGCCGCCGGGAGGTTCCGCAAAGCGGCCCGATTTCCGCGCACGGGTTGAAGCCAAGTGAAATCGGTGCCACATGATGGTCAACCAATCTCGAAGCCAGTCGTCCGAACCCAGTCGCCCCAAACCAGTCGCCAAAGCCATGACAACCTATCTCGACGCAGACACTGCACCGCTGCGCAATACCGGCCAGATCCGTCTTTACAACGAGGAAGGCTTTGCCGGCATGCGCAAGGCCTGCAATCTGACGGCCCAGTGCCTCGATGCGCTGGCCGACATCGTCCAGCCCGGCGTGACGACCAACACGATCGACCGCTTCGTGTTCGAGTTCGGCATGGATAACGGCGCCCTGCCCGCGACCCTCAACTATCGCGGCTACACCAAGTCGACCTGCACGTCCATCAACCATGTCGTCTGCCACGGCATCCCGGACGACAAGCCGCTGCGCGACGGCGACATCGTCAATATCGACGTCACCTACATCGTCGATGGCTGGCATGGCGACGCCAGCCGCATGTACCCCGTGGGCAACATAAAGCGTGCGGCGGAACGGCTGCTCGAAGTGACCTATGAATGCCTGCTGCGCGGCATCGCAGCCGTGAAGCCCGGCGTGCGAACCGGCGCCATCGGCTCCGCGATCCAGAGCTACGCCGAGGGCGAACGCTGCTCGGTGGTGCGCGATTTCTGCGGCCACGGCGTCGGGCGGCTGTTCCACGACGCGCCGAACATCCTGCACTACGGCAATGTCAGCGACGGCGTGGAGATGCGCCCCGGCATGATCTTCACCATCGAGCCGATGATCAATCTCGGCCGGCCGCATGTGAAGGTGCTGTCCGACGGCTGGACCGCGGTCACCCGCGACCGTTCCCTTTCAGCCCAGTACGAGCACACCGTCGGCGTGACCGAGAACGGCTGCGAGGTGTTCACCCTGTCACCCAGGGGGCTCGACCGGCCGGGCCTGCCAGCCTAACATCGATAGTATCGGCAGCATTGCCGGCATGCGCGATGCGTTGGGGGGCTTGGCGGGCGTATGAGCAAGAACAGCGACGAATTGCGCGGGTATCTGGCCGAGCCACCCATGCCGCCACCCCGCAAGGAAAGTGTGGCGGTGGAAAAGCCGCACTACCTCGGCCATCGCGACCGGTTGCGCGAGCGTTTCCAGTCCGCCGGCCATGGCGCCCTGCCCGACTATGAACTGCTGGAACTGCTTCTGTTCCGCCTCATCCCGCGCGCCGACACCAAGCCCATCGCCAAGGCGCTGCTTGCCCGCTTCGGCACGCTGGCCGAGGTGCTGGGTGCGCCGACGAACCTGTTGCAGGAGGTCAAGGGCATCGGCCCGACCGTGGCGCTCGACCTGAAAGTGATTGCCGCCGCCGCACAGCGCATGGTGCTGGGCGAGATCAAGGAACGCGAGGTGCTGACCTCGTGGACGCAGGTGCTCGACTATTGCAAGGCGGCGATGGCCTTCGAGCAGCGCGAACAGTTCCGCATCCTGTTCCTCGACAAGAAAAACGGCCTCATCGCCGACGAGGTGCAGCAGACCGGCACCGTCGACCACACGCCGGTCTATCCGCGCGAAGTGGTGAAGCGGGCGCTGGAACTGTCGGCCACCGCCATCGTGCTCGTGCACAACCACCCCACTCATTGAGGATGATCACGAACGATCCCGCTTAATCACGTTGAAACACTAGGGATTTTGGCATTTTTTTGCGTTGCGTAGTGGGGGCGGTTATGGCAAATTGGGGGCTGTAAAAGGGGTAGAAAACGGCCTCCCGATCCCACCTAGCGATCCCCGTTTCTCCCTGACCGATCCCAGTTGCGGAACAGGAGGAAACACCATGCCCGCCCTGACCGACACCACGATCCGCCACGCCCTCAAGCGGGTCGAAACGAGCCAGAAACAGGAAAACCTCGCCGACGGCGAAGGGCGCGGCACCGGCCGCCTCCTTCTCGTCCTGAAGCCCATGCCCAAGCGCGTCACCGCCGACTGGATGGCCCAGCAGTGGCGGGACGGCAAACGCACCAAGAAGAAGATCGGCTCCTATCCCTCGATGTCGCTCGCCCAGGCGCGCGAGATCTTCAAGCGCGATTTTGCCGACGTGATCCAGAAAGGCCGGAGCATCAAGATCGCTACCGACACCCGCCCCGGCACCGTCGCCGATCTGTTCGAGGGCTATGTCGCCGCTCTCAAGGAAGCGGGGAAGCCCTCCTGGAAGGAGACCGAAAAGGGCCTCAACAAGATTGCCAACACGCTGGGGCGCAACCGTCTCGCCCGCGAAGTCGAAGCCGAAGAAGTCATCGAGCTGATCCGCCCGATCTACGAACGGGGCGCCAAGTCGATGGCGGATCATGTGCGCTCCTATCTCCATGCCGCCTTTAGCTGGGGCATGAAGTCCGACAACGACTATCGGCAGCAGTCCCCTCGCCGCTTCCGCATCCCCTTCAATCCGGCCTCGGGCATCCCGACCGAGCCCAAGGTCAAGGGCACGCGCTGGCTCGACGAGGACGAGTTCGTCCGGCTCTACCGCTGGCTCGAATGCCCCGACACGCCGGTCCATCCGCCCTATACCCGCGCGGTCAGGCTCATCATGCTGACCGGCCAGCGGGTGCAGGAGATCGCCGGCCTTCACATCGACCAATGGGATGCCAAGGAGAAGATCATCGACTGGTCCAGGACCAAGAACGAACAGCCCCATGCCGTTCCGGTGCCCTCGCTTGCGGCAGAGTTGCTCGCCTCCATCAACGTCAACGAATACGGCTGGTTCTTCCCGTCGGCCCATGATCCGTCGAAGCCCGTCACCCACGGCACGCTTTACTCGTTCATGTGGCGTCAGCGGGACCGCGGCGTCATTCCCTATGTGACGAACCGCGACCTGCGGCGGACCTTCAAGACGCTGGCCGGCAAGGCGGGCGTTCCGAAGGAAATCCGCGACCGGCTGCAAAACCACGCCTTGCAGGACGTTAGTTCCAAGCACTACGACCGCTGGAACTACATGGCCGAGAAGCGGGCCGGGATGGCGAAATGGGACAAGTTCGTCCGCGCCATGCTGGCGAAGAAGCACCTGAAGGCAGCCGCGTGATCTCAGACCCGCTCAAGCCTCTCAGTAACCGCGCGAAGGTCATGCCAAGCTTTTGACGATCAGCCGCCGGCAACCCCTTGACTGCTTAATCTACGGAGGTTGCCATCAAGCTGGCGCTGCACCGTGTCGATGGGTTCTGACCAAATCTTCGATAGCGCTTCTACCGCTCGGGTTGCATCCCACGGCCATGCCGCTCGCCCATCAACCTGAGCGAAAGGGCCATCCGTCTCGGTAAGGATTCGGTCCCTTGGCATCTTGGCCGCCAGTGCCCTCCCCTTGTCACCGGCCAACATGGCCGGGCCAACGCTGAACCAGCACCCCAGATCGACCGCGCGCGCAAGCTCCCTTTGTGTTCCCGAAAACCAGTGAAGGATCGCTATGCCAGCACTGGGCTCCGTCACCAGCGCGTCAAGAACCTGCGTGGATGCGCGACGGCTATGAATGCTCATGACGCGGCCCCCGACGCGAGCACAAAGACTGAGTACGCGCGTGAAGACATGCTCCTGGTCCGGCCAATATCGCCGGTATTCTGGACCACCATCGAGGCCAATTTCGCCAACATACCGAACCTGCGGTAACAGGCGCTCAAACAGCGGAAGCTCGCCTTTACGTTCATGCGCGATTTGCGGATGCAGTCCGAGCGCTGTTCTAATACGCGGCGCATCCTTTGTTAGCGCCGCCGTTCCGGACCACGCTGACGGTGTTGTCGTGACAGAAAGAACATAGAGATCGCGAAGGACGCACTCGCGCGCTACGGTGTGTGGTTCAGGATAAAGGTCTAGGTGCGCGTGGAAATCGATCATTTGACGCCGTAAGCCTGATGAAGCGCGCGAAGCTCTTCAAGACCGCGCTCAAGCATACCGACAAGAGCCGGTCGATCAGCGATGAACGGGGACGCCATCGCATGACCGAGCCACGCCTCAATGCCATCTGCCTTGATCGCCGCAAGCGCGATCGCGACTGAGCGCACGTCGTCGAACCCCGAGTGATCCGCATCATCCTTTCCGATCGGTTCGTAGACGTAATCTGTCGTATCTTGGCTGGCGTCCCACGCGAGGAACGCCGCCCGTCGGACCTGGCACGGAACACATCGCCCGCATTGGCGATAGTTGAACCGTTGGAATCGACCACAGCTCGTCGAGCGCACAGCCTCGGCGCGAAGCAAATTCTGGTCGGCGCACTCTTGGAGCATTTCGCCCTTGGTCTTCGTGGCATAAGGGTTGGTGATCTTGACACGGAGACCCGCCGCATCCAGCACCTTTTGCAGACGAGCCAGGAACTCCGGATGTGCCGTGCGAGTGCTGAGGCTTCCGAGCCGCCCGCCAGTCAGAGGCGGGTTAATGGCGATGAAGCCGTTCTCGCACACGAAGAGCGGCACCTCCGGGACCTCCCGATAAGCGTTAAGGGCCGTGGCAGCGATCACGCCAAAGGTGATGAAAACAAGCGACCTCGCCCGTTGCGAGGCTTCTTGCACACCCGGCGTATGTGCATTGTGGTTTAGTTGCAGGTGTCCGAGACCGCCCCCGATCTTTGCGGCAAAGTCGACCTGCTTGTCCGCGTCGCCTCGAACTGTCTGGCTGATTGCGAATGGCTTATGGCCCGCCGCAGTTAAGTCAATCGCTCCGATCAAACTGTCTAGCCCGCCGGACAGAAGTACCACACAGCTCTCAGGCGGCCGGACTGGTTCACGAGGCGGCGTGGGCAGCATCCCACCCTCGTGAAATCGCAAGGTCCAGCGGTCGGTTGTAAGGAATGCGAGCGCTTCGGCCAAGGCCCGGGCCTGCCCGTTCCAGAACGGCGCGTCCGCCACGGCAATGTCGAGTTCGATCTCCCGTGTCCACCCGTCCGGGCTCTTGTCGCGCAAGACCGCGAAATCTGCAGTCACGACGCTCAGTGCGATCGACAACAAATCCCAAGCCCGCGGGGCCGGGTCAAGTCGTCGGCGCTGGATCTCGGATTTCGCCGCATCACCAGCGCTTCCTTGTCCCTCGGCCCGCGGCTGGCCGTAAAGGATTACGCGCATGATACCATCACCGCCGGGCAGCTCGGCGCCATCTGGACCGCAGGCCAGCCTCATTCCACGTATCCTTCAAACACCTCGAATGTCTCCCTTAGAGCATCCCTAACAACCTGACTGATGCGACCGCTGGTGAGGCTGCGTCCGGCATCGCGCAGCTTGCGGAATGCCGCCGCCACGCTCTGCTTTACGTAGTCCCGCACTTCCTTGAGCCGAGACAGAGCTGTCACCGCACTCGGCGCCTTCTCAACGATGGTCTTGCCGACATCGAGTTCAAAGCGACGGAAGACGTCGATTGCCGTGAAACGCTCAATGGCGAAGGCGCGCTGCTCAGGGTCGAGATTTAGCAGATCCGCATCTGGGAACCGGGTAAGAAGCTCGGTCAAGGCATCCCGAATTGCCGCGCGCTCAGCTTCTGCGTCCTGCGTCCCGTCGACCGGCCGAACCGCCTCCACAACGGCGTTCATGACGTCCTGCACATTGCGGCCGGCGAGGAGCGCCGGATCAAGCGGGCTGCCTGGCTCGGCCGGCTGTCCCGCTGCAACCCGCGCCAGCGCTCCGCCAAGCGCACCGGCGGTCGCCGCCGTACCTCCGAAGCGCCGAGTCGCTGTTGCCGATCCGCCATAGCCGGTCCGGACGTAGTGACCCATGCTGCGCCGCATGTCCCCATCATCGCCTGATTTTGCGAACTCGCCTAGCGCACGACGCGCACCGAGGAAGCGGGCTGGTGGGGCAAGTGGTGCCGGCGCCGGCGGCGGCACCTGGGGGGCCGCAGCACCGTCATCGGCTGGAGCGTCCCCGCCCTCCGCCCCATCGCCAGACGCCTCGCCCGTGGGCGGGTCTGGAGTCCAGGGTGGCACCATCGAGACGCCGCTGCCCGGGCCTCCACTAGATTGTGACGTTCCCATTTTCCCTCTGCCTCTTGATCGCCGCTTTAACCGGCCTGGACACCTGCCCCCGATCCCAGATGTCGAAGACCCCTTTCGACCATGGCTGGTCCCCGATCTTCGGCACGATATTCGCCTGGATCTGCGCGGCGGGACGCTCGCCGAGGAAGGCGGCAAGCCTCGCACCCTGCGGCGGGTCGGCGTCGGCCACGACAAGGCAGGCTTCCAGAACTGCTGGTACGCCCCACTCCTGCTCCTGCCGCGCACGATCCAGAAGCCGGTCCATGATCACGGTGGTTTCGGGCCGAGGCACCCGCAGAAGTCGGTCTTTCAGGCTTGATGCCATCTCCGGATGTTGCAAGAGCGCCGTCAAAAGCTCGGCTGCTTCCGAGGAAAGGCGGTCCTCGGGCGTGATCAGCGGCGCATGTTCACGGCTCACATACAGGGCTCCCCGCAGGTCCGTGTCAGCGAGTGTCGGCGGCAGCGTCAGCCACTCCGCGAAAAAGGGCTCATCAAAAGGTGCTGCCAGAGCTTGTTCCTGCCCCGCGATCGCCTTCTCTTCCCATTCGGCGAGGAAGACAGGCTTGCCGGTGTCGCTTGCGCTCACCTGTGCCATCAATTCGGCAAATGCCTTCGCGTTGCCGAGCCGCTCGAACAACAGCAGCTTGGCCAGGACCGCCTCATCGACGCCGACGCCCTGCGCGTTGGAGATTGTCATGCGGATGGCGAGCGCATTGAGGAATCGTTTGATCAGGCGTGGATTGCCTAGAATGCCCGACGCTGTAGTCATGAGCGGGGCCAAGCGGTCCGCGGTATCGAAGCGGCCGATCAACTCGGCAGGCAAGGGATCGTGCAATGACTGCACAAAGGCGCGGTCGACGCGCTTGCCTGCCCAAGTCTGTCGCAATTGGGCAACGACGCCACTACGGATCTTCTCCTTTACATCATCCGCAAGGTCGCTGTTCTCAACGAACAAGAGCATCATATAGGCGCGCACTTCCTGGGTGCCCAAGGGCGGCACACGGATTGGCACCTGAATCAGCTTGTCGAAGTAGTTGGTGACGAGGAGATCATCGGGGACACCCTCGAAGTGCCGTCGAACGGCATGTTTGATCATGTCATTGTCGGCGGCGATCACGAAGGCGGTGTTCTTGAGAAACAGGAACAGCCGGATCGCCTCAAGCGTCGAGATCGTCGTTTCCGGCAAGCAGCGATCGAGATCGTCGATCAGCACCACCAGCGTAACGCCAAGGTCCTCAAGAGTTTCCTCGAAGTTGTCCCGGAGCGCCTGAATCTCCTTGGGCGGCGATGTTTCCTCTTTCGGATTAAGCAATCCGCTCGCCGTCTCGGCGACCTCACCTGCCTTGCCCTTCGCCTCCTCGATCAGCGTGCCGTCGACCCCGCCCGATAAGAAGCGCTGGCCCAACCCCCACACCTCGCCGATCAATCCGGTAGGCGGCAGACCGAGCGACATGGCCACCGTCGATCCCGCGACGAGCTTGGCCGCCCGTAGCCAGTTCACGCGCTTGACCAGCGCCTTCGCCTTGTCGATCGCCTTGTCGCGAGCCTTGGCTTCCTTCTCCAGCTTCGTCGCGATCACATCCATGAGCGCGGCACGCGCATCGTCGTAGCCCTGATAAAGCCAGGCATTGAACTCTACGAACACAAATTCCCGCTCGCCTTCCTTGCGGGGCCGCGCGGCCAGCGATGCCTGAGTGAGCTTGATCAGCGAGGATTTACCGATGCCCCAAGCACCGGACACACCAATAGAGATCGGTCGTCCTCGCGCCTGAACGATGATCTCCGCCACCGTGTCTGCGACGCCCGAGAAATTCAGGAAGTCCCGTTCAGTCTCATTGTCGGGCCACATCGGTTCGGATTAATCCTCTGCTCGCGCCGAATCGCGCAACTACTTTATCTGCTTACTTAAAACTAGACAGGAATTGCTTCAAAGGCGAGCGTTGCTGACTGGACCCCCTGGTTTTATCCAATGCCTGCTACACTCGCTCGGAGAACCGTTCATAGGCCGTGATCCTGGAAGGTTTCAGATCAACGTCACGCTGGTAGATTTCCTTCTTCAGAAAAGCCAGTTCTGCTTCTCTCTGCTCATCCGCGACATCGATGTACCAGGCACGGGGGCGGCCGTTCTCCTCACCATTCCAACGATACCCCCGCGACTTGAGCTGATCCTTTAATTCGAAGGGCGAGCCTTCGGCCCAGATGCGCCATGTCGGCAGGCGAGCACGCGCGAGCAGGTGGGCAAGTGCGTTGACGCCGGACTTCGGAAGCGCGCGCGCCAGCACCTCCACAGCCGCCAAACAGTCATTCGCCGCGCGATGTCGATCAAAGAAGAAGCCACAACCCACCGCGAGATATGCGAGCTTGGTGCCCTCAAACCCCTCCGCAGCCCAGTCGATCTCCGACATCGAGCAGGCCCAGGGCTTGAACGAAAACGACGGGCAGAAGCGCTCAAGGAACTTGCGATCAAAAGCAGCATTGTGGGCAATGACGACGGCGGCAGAAAGCGCGAACTGCGTAAGCTCCTCCGGATCAATCCTTTGGCCGGCCACCATCACATCGGTTATGCCTGTCAACGCGGTTATCGAGGCAGGTATAGGCGCCGATGGCTCTCGGAGCCGATCAAACGGCTCTCCGACATCAACGATGATTCCGTCGAGAGAATACCGGAATGGCACCATGGCAAGCTCGATGATCTCGTCCTTCGACGGATCGAGACCAGTCGTTTCCACGTCCACGAACAGCCCGAGGCGGGTATCCTGTTCGGGAATCGCCGTCACCGGCGCCCGTGGCTGCAGGCGACGGAGAACACGGTAGTCCTGGCTTGCCTCCAGGAGAGCTGCCGCAGCCTCCAGCGCTGCTGCATTCGGCTGGCCCATCATGCTGTGGCCGTATCCGGGGTTCCGGCTGGAGCGGACGGCGCGATCCTGACCAGGGCCGCCCGGCCCTCCTCGTGGAACCAGAGTTCCCCGATTTTTGCGTCATCACTTTTCGGAAGCGGTTTTGCCTCCCGCACCCTGAAGGTGGTCGGGAGGTTCACCGATGTTCCGAAGACGAGCGCGTGCTGCTTCGGCAACGACGGCAAACGCTTCAGAACCGCTTCGGAAATGAATGGCGTCATCTGCCGGATCTGCGAAAGGTCATCCGGGTTCTGTATGCGATGGATAACGAAGTTCGAGCATTGCGAGAGCACGGTTTTGGAAAGTTCGCTTGGTCTCTGCGAGGCGACCAACAGGAAAAGCCCGTATTTTCGTCCCTCTTTGGCGATGCGTTCATAGATCTTGCTGGCATCGATTGCATATCGGGAGGTTGCTTCGGAAATATATCGGTGCGCCTCTTCGAGAAGCAGATGCACCGGAAAGCGATTCCGCGGATCGGCTTGCCGCAGCAATCTGAACGCCATCCGCGCGAGCACGGATGCCACCAGCTCGACGACTTCATCCTCGACCGCATTCATATCGACGATGATGATCTGATCCCGCTTGAGCCAGTTCGTTCCATTGCGCTCAAGGCCCAGGAGTTTTTCCAGAAACCTGTCGCGGGACAGTTCGACCTGTCCGCCCGCGGCATTGTGGCGAAGAAATTCGTATTCGGGTCGCTCCTCTAGGGATTTGAAGCGCGTCAGCATCTGCGAGCAATAGTCTCGAATCTGCCTGTTCCCGTGTGCCTCCTCGTAAAGTATCGCCAGGTCCAGCGCCTCGCCCAATGCCGCAAAGTCGAACGGCAGATTGGAGTAGGCTGGCAGCTTCAGCCCGTCGATGATGAACCCGCCACCGCTTGCGTCACCGAGCAGGTATTTCGTCAGACCATCTGGATCGGCCATCTGACCGTAGTTGATCTTTATGTATGGCTTGATCTTCGCCGTGCCGATCTCGGCGGTGTTGAACCGCTGTAGCAGGCCGACCATTCGATCATGCTTCGAAGGACTGCCAGTATCGTCGCGGAGAATCTGGCTCAGGCAGGTAGCAAGGATGTGGTTCTTTATGCCCTTCAGCTCAGCGCTTGCCCCCGCAGAAAAGAGCGTTGCCAAGCCGAGTGCCATCCGCAAGATCGGAAGTTGGGTTCGTTCGCTGGCCTGAAGCAGCAGCTCCCATTCGGATTGCTCCAGGAACCAATGCGGAAGACGGAATTTGCCGTCGGCTGCCGTCCCATCCAGCACAACATGGGCGACGCCAATGCCATTCTCCTTGGCGAGCGGCATCAGTGCATTGGCATATTCGCCGTTCACGTCGAAGACCACGAACGTCGCCCCTCGGGCGTGGAACTCATCCGCCTTGTCGAACAATGACTGGAGCACGGAGGCCACGGTGCAGGACTTGCCGCTGCCCGTATTCCCAAGCACAGCGGTATGGCCGCCGAAAAAGTCGTCGATCCGGACTTTGACGTCGTAGCCCTCGAACACCACCGAGCGGCCGATCGACAGGGCGCGAAAGCGCGTCGCATCTTCAGGCACCGGCACGGTGCCATCGAGGCCCCGAGCAGGCTCGCTCGGCTCGTCGGTCTCGAATACGCGATCGAGCTCAGCATCGAGAGCATAGAGCGCGTCAGCGTAGAGCGACGGAAAGACGGAGACACCGAAGCGGAACTTCGCACTGCGCTCTTGTGGCAGCATCCCGACCGGCACGACGTCGAGATATTTCGCTGATGATGCCTTATCCAGCTCCCCTTCGCCGCGGCCGGCGCTGGAGATGTCCCGTTCTCGCAGGCCGACGACCTCGACCACGACATATTCCGTCTGAACCGGGATCATCAGGAACGAGCCAAGGCGGGCGACATAGTGGACGTCATCGAACCCGACGACGGTGAAATTGTCCGTGCCGGCGTGCATCTCGACGACGAAGCGGTCGGCCGCGACGGAGACCACCTTGCCGATGGCGCGTTTGCGGTCGTCGCGACTCATTCGCTCTCTCCGTCGACGGACGGAGCTTCAGCCTTCATGGGGGACATCGCCACCAGCACCTTCCGGATCGCATCATCGATGCGTTCGCTCGGTCGCTGCGGCATGAAGTGCTCGATGATCGTATCGAAATAATGCGCTTTGCGCCCGGCTTCCGGACCGCTGCCGCCGATGATCCAGATGCGGGTATCGTTCAGGGCGCGGAGCTTCGCTACCTCCCCCTCTAGCGTTGGATCGGCGAAGATCACCAGGCGGAACGTCGGTATGGTGAGCGCCTGATAGATGATATTGTTGATGTGCTCGTCGCCGAAGGCATATCCCATGGTGAAGAGGACGCTTTGCTCCCTTACGATCCGCGACTGGAACTCGCGAAACAGGTCGGCATAGGGCGATCCAAGGCTGGAATTTTGCTTCGCGGGAGTGGGGTAGATCATGACCTTCCCCGGTTCCTGCCCCTTCGAGACAGCGGTTTCGCGGATCGGGAACAGGCCGTGATCGTCTTCGGTCCAGCTAATCGAGCCATGGATCTTGCAGAGATAGACGAAGCCATCCACCGCAGACCATTTCCTGTTGGTCAGATCGAGCTGTTCAGCGAGTGCGTAGCGGAACGTTGCCGGATTGAAACGGCGTTCGACCACGCCGGAGAAGCCATTGGCATAAGGCAAGCCGAGCCGGTCCATCGCCGTCTCATTGAAAAGGTCGTAATTGGTGGTGAATATCCACGGACGCGGCAACGAGCGGTCGCGCAGGACGAGCTTTCTGTAGAAGGTCTCGTAGAGCGCCCCGACGGTGCGGTCGCCATTGGCGAACGCGCCGTTCGTGCATTTGTCCCACAGGAAAGCCTGCACCTTCTGGGTAATCGAATTGACGACCTTCAGATTATCTTTCGCCTGAGCAAGTATGCTTCGGGAGAGCGAGAACCGAAGGCTGAACAGCAGTTCCATCAGCCGTTCAAGGTTGCGGGCATATTCCTAGTCGCCAATATCGATCCCGAACTCGTCGGCGAGAACCTTCCTCTCGGCGGCAGTCGGGAATCCCGCCTGGTCGGTAGACCGCGCTTTCGTGAACTCCTTGGCGAGTGGCGCCATGGTCGGGATGCCAACCTCCCGCCATTCGTCGCCGAGCAGATCATCAGTTTCCTTGACGTAGTACGACGAGCATCCCGCCCCGAGCAGGAACGCCACATTCTTTGCATTGAGCGATTCCGACAGCGCTTTTCTGACGACATCAGCGCCGGCGGGCCATTCAAGCGCACCCGCATCAGCCTCAACGCCCCGCAGAAAGTTGAATGTTAATTTCTGAGGTTCTTCTCCATCGGAATCCGCCACAAACACCCCCTCATTTGAACAATGCCTCAATATCCGCCATCGGCCGGAACAACTTCAGCGGCTGATCCGGAAACGGAAAAAAACTCTCGCGCTCGTAGAAGCGCTTCGCGCTCTGGTCCTTGGCGTCCACGATTACCGCAAAGGATGCGATCTCGCTGCGCATAGCCCGGTAGAGTGCATCCGCGAGAAGATACCGGCCGTAACCTCTTCCCTGATAACGCCGATCGACTGCAAGGCGCCCCAGCAAAGTCGCCGGGATCAGTGGGTAGCGCGGCAGCTTGCGGACAGTCGCCGCCGGCAATTCCGGGAGCCGCACCGCCGTCGATGAGAGTGTGTAGTATCCCGCGATGCTGCCATCCTGCAGCACGAGGACAAACGGCGCCGCCATCTTCTTTCTGGCGTCCTGTCCGGCCTGCGTCTGGAAATATCGGTCGAGAGCCTCTACACCGCTTTCGAACCTTGATCGGTCATGTAGCGGGCCGAGAACCTCGACCCGCAGGACGTCGTCCGCGCCCCCCACTCGTCAGGCGCCTGTTCTCTCACGATAGCGGCGAACGGTGTCGCGCAGTCGCTCGTTGACCGACTGCGGTTCGACCAGCGCCTGGACGAACGCCTGACTGTCCCGCACCGAAAGCTCCAGATGCTGATGCGCCTCAATGGCGCGCCGCGCCGCGTCTTGTAGGCTCGTCAAAACGAAATCCGTCACGGAGCGGCCCTGCAAGGCAGCGGCATGTTCGATCAGACGCTTCTGGTCAGCGGTCACGCGCGTCTCAAGGCGCTCCCCTCGGACACGACCCGTCGCGGACCTCTTTGCTGCTTCGGCCATTTTCGATCTCCAATCTACCGCACACATGTACGGCCATTGGCCGGAAAAATCAAGATGCAGTCCGGCCAGCGAGAGGATAACACCACCGGCATTGCCATGAAGCCAAGATGCAGATTTTATCAGGGGTAGCTGGGAATTCGACGGCTCCGGTCCGACCCGGCAATTGTGCAGCAGGCTGTTGCACAATTGCCGTGGGACCACGATGCCGCGCTCCCAGCGCCGGAAAGCACAGAGAATCCTCCGAGTATTCGCTGATTTCGTGGTCAGGCAGCCGTTCAAGATCAAACGCGCCTAGCGCACACCCAGTCGGCTAAGACCGGAAAGCGAGGTTGAATGTTCCACATCCTTCCCGGCTGGATCGAGAAACGCAGGCAGATCCGTCGGCGATGGCAACAGGACGCGCATGCCTTGATCGAACAGCATGGACGCGAAGCCTATTATGGGGCGCAGCGTCTTGCCGCCCGCAGTCGTGCACAGGCGGACAGGTCCGGGTTCTGGCATTGGGCGAAGGTGGCTTCCGAGGTCGCACGTCTCTCTTCGGTCGTGCAGATGGACATGAATGTCGTGCAGGCTATCGCCGACGAGGAAATGCGGAAACACCGGCGCTCCTGACGGGTTTTGCGAGGGAAAGCATTCCCCCTGGCCGGCACTGCGTTGCCGGCGCGCGCCCTTCTGCGGGGAGACCCCCAGGCTGTGCAGAAACTCTCCCTGATGTCGCTGGGCTTGGATCTCGCCGGCTAGCGTTGGCGTGGCGCGACACAATTCAGCATCGTGCTACCCCGGGTTTGACAGAGTGAGCCCGATAGCTTTCGAAACCGCCTTACATCAACAGGCTAAGCGCAGCTCCACCCACGGCCGCCAGCAACACGACGACCCATGGCGGAGCTTTCCAGGCCATCAGCGCCACGAAACAAATCAAGG